>ERZ779880.101-NODE-101-length-129879-cov-16.083251_pt1 | contig 129879 bp, 115 predicted proteins | sample MGYA00511555_ERZ779880 | MGnify/ENA primary metagenome ERZ779880 (study PRJEB29588, sample SAMEA2145815) | human gut metagenome | biome: human gut; feature: human-associated habitat; material: faeces | place: Denmark | collected 2008/2010 ... | reverse complement strand
TTATTATATAATAATTTTATATATAACTTTATTAACAGGGAACGTTCTATGAAACTAAAGAAACTAAAGTCAATTTTATTTAACCACCAGATTCAGGCTGCTGTATTCTTATTTTTATTTGTACTTATCACCATATCAGCCTGCATGAGTATATCGCTTTTCAAAAGCTTCAAACCACAGTCATACAGTTCATCTGATAATATTGACGACTGTTATCTGTCCGGAGCCAGATATGTCAATGTTAACGCAGATACTTTATATTATACAGGATATGATTATCTTGACCATGACCGTGTAAAAGGACATTACTATTACACTCTTGCTGATGACAGATGTACAATTTATCTTATTTCCACAAAATATTTTAATAAAGATAATGACATTCCTGTATCACTTGATGATGTCTCATTCAAAGCCGTTTTAAAGAAAAATGATACTTATCTTAAACCACTGCTCGAATATATGGCTATTGACTTAAACTGGAATTATTCAGGATTGTCATCACATACATCAGCGATAATGATAAGCCAGTATCATTACAGTCTTCCATTATATCTGTGCCTTCTTATAATTACATTTATTGGCATAATTTCATTAGTATTTTACATTGTTAAATATTTCAAAACACTTAAAAAGACGGTGAGGAAATAAATCCTGCACCGTCTTTTATCTTACCAAGACATCGTGGGTTATGCGTTCTTACCGCAGCAGTTCTTATATTTCTTGCCGCTTCCACATGGACATGGCTCATTTCTGCCAATCTTCTTTCCTTTGATAACTGTACCAGAGAGTTTCTGCTTCTTGTAAAGCTCTTTTCTCTTTGCTTCATCTAAAAGATTATCCCACTGTGGAAGTTCATATAACCAGTCAGCTTTTGCACCAACCATGTTGTAATAGAGTTTTTCCTTATCGTAATCAAGATTTACCTGTGTATCCTCTTCCATTGTCTCAATTGGATTAGGATTCTTTAAGCTGTCATTGATTCCGTCAAGAAATCCTGTCATAATTAAAACTTCAACATTAAATTTCTCTGCAAGTTCTTTAACTGTTCCTGATACAGGTTCGTCCGGTGTTGAAAGAATCTGCTCATAAATTCCTTTTTCAAGGTTAAAATAGTTACCCCAGAACTGTGTTGCCTGATTCTGGTTCATCTCTGTCTCGTATGCTAACTTTCTCCAAGTTTCAAGTAAAGCCATGTCTTTTGCTTCCTCTCGCTGTTTTTATTTAAAAATAACTGTTATAAATAGAACCATTCACATATGAATATGATGCTCCTGATGAATACAATCCTGTTCCTGACTGTTTGGCAACCTGTGCTGCCGCAGAGCCATAAATCATTGATGCACTCGCCTGAACGCTCTTTCCATATGAACCGGCTCCGGTAAATGCAGATTTAACTGCTGCCATTGATGAACCTTTAAATGTCTTCTCATCAATGCTCAACTTATTATCAGCACCAATCGAAATGCCCATTGAAGCAAGCACCGATTTATTAGCTTTAGTATAATTAACCATACTTGATGCTGTTCTTAAAACTGAGGAACTCTCAGAATTACCTGCACTGTCAACAAGAAGATTGTAATCTTTTACATATGATGAAACTGCCTTATAAATGGCATCTTTATCATATTCCTTTGTCTTGCTGCCATCCTCAGCTTTTATTTCCTTTTGTTTCCATAAATCGTTCTTATTTAATGTATCAATATCTTCGCTCACATTAGATGCATTATTACGTGTACTTACAGCATTGGTATCTGTTTTCTTAACATCAGTCTTTCCTGATGTTATGCTTGAAACAGCATCTTTGTTGCCTGTTTTATTATAATAAGCATTAAGAAGCTTTTTATATGAGCCATTATGGATGCTTGATAATGTTGAATAATCAAGCCCGGAAAATATTGTGCTTCCATTACTTCTGTTTCCCAATGAAGAAAATAAAGTTGAAATAGAATTAGAAGTATACAAATTAAAACCTGACATATCAATTCCTCCTTGTCATAAACAAATACGGCGGCATTATCTGCCTCATGTCACGTTAATGCATATCCTAGTTATCCTGAAGTCTCTGAATCATCTCCCACATTGCCTCTGCAGAATTAAAATTCTCAGGAACAATGTCAACAGGTGTAATCTCAATATCAAATGTGTCATTAAGCTCACCAACGATTGATACGATATCAAAAGAATCGAGAATACCATCATCGATAAGTGTATCACATGTTTCAAAATCTACGTCTGCATTAACTTCTGTCAAAATGTCCATTAACTGATCCATTATAAAAATCCTGACCTTTCTTTCACTAAATTATATCGACCAAACAGGGTTTTATATTTACCCCTTTAGTATATCGAATTTAAAATATAACATCTTCATGTGTTAGTCAAGCACATTTTTGAAAAATGAAAGTGAATTATATATGAATAATCTATTAAATAAGATCTTCTCTCGAATTAATCTTATCCGAAAATTTGAAATCACGGTATAAACTCGTTCCTTCTTTTTCGCTGTATGCTATAATCTTAGGCATTTTTCTGCTCAGGAACAGATAAATTCCCTCTGTAACAGAATATGCACCGATATTATAAAAAATAATCATATCGCCTGATTCCGGCTTTCCTATCGGAAGATTTTTTACAATTACATCAGCAACTGTACACAGTGAACCACATATTGTCCATTTTTCAGGTTCTGTGCCGTAATCTTTAGCACCATAACCTGCCGCAGCTGTGCCGTCGGCTTTCACAAATGTATAAGCCGGAACTTTCATTGCCATTGTCTGTCCATAGTAATTAACGTGGTTAATTCCACCATCAATTATACAGTAGTTCTGGCCCTTGTTAGTCTTTGTATCAGCAACTGATGACACATATACTCCGCATGTTGCGGCAATATATCTACCCATCTCAAGTGTTATCTTGTATTTACTTTTAAGCGGTTTGAGATACTCGGCAAACTCTTTTAACATATCATACGAATTATTGAAAGCATCTTCGCCAAAATATGAAACAGGAAGTCCAGGTCCATATTCAAGCTCCCTTGCATTAAAACCATATTTTTCTTTTAACATATCACATATTCCGTCAAGCCATTCAAGCTCTTTTGTGATATGGTCAATTTTCTTTTTCTGTGTACCTGTATAACACTGGATTCCGTGTATATCAATATTAGGATAGTTTTCTCTGTGTGAGACGAGTCTTTCAACCTCAGCTTCGTCAAGTCCGAACTGGTTGCCGCTTGTAACTCTTAAAAGAACAGGTATTGTAATATTTCTTTTTGCCGCACATTCATTGAGAAGTTCAAACTGGCTTACTGACTCAACTGTATACATTCCTACACCGCCGCAGTCGTCCATGACATGTTCTATATCATGTTTTTCCTTGTTGACACCGGAAAGAACTATGTCCGACATATTAATATTTTCACGCTCACATATTGAAAATTCGCCCGGTGAACACACCTCAAATTTCACATTAAGCTTTTTTGCCGCATCGAGTAGAAACGGATTAGCCTTCATGGCATAACATATTGTAACGCCATCGCCAACTATGCTCTTTATTGATGAAATTCTGTCTGCAAGCTCATCTTTATCAAATATATAAAGCGGTGTTGAATTTTCTTTTGCAAGCTGTGTTATTTTTTCTATACTAAGCATTTTCGCCTCCGATATAATTTTCAAGAAGAAGTTTTCTGTCAATCTTACCATTCTTTGTTATAGGCATTGATTCTACCTGAATAAATTCCTGTGGAATCATGAACTTTGGAAGTTTCTGCATAAGAACGTGTGTAATAGTCTTTTTATCTGCTGCTCCCTCATAGAATCCAAGAATCTTATTTGCGTCCTGATGGAATATGCAGCATGCTCTTACGACATCATCCACTGCGTTGATTGCCATATCAATTTCACCAAGCTCTATTCTGTGTCCCATATGCTTAATCTGGAAATCTTTTCTTGATGAAAAGCACATAAGACCGTCATTATTATAATATCCTAAGTCGCCCGTTCTATATATTATTTCATTATATTTGTTATTAAGAGGATTCTGAACAAATGCTGCATCTGTCTTTTCCGGATTGTTATAGTAACCCATTGTCACTGCTGTTCCTGAAACACAAATTTCACCTGTTGTACCCGGCTGTGATTCAGTGATAATATTATCGTCATCATCAAGCAGGAATACTCTCTCATTAGGAAATGCTTTACCCATAGGAAGTGTCTCGTCAAGTTCGTACTCCCTGTCAACTATATAATATGTGCAGTTACATGTGATTTCTGTAGGTCCGTATACATTAACAAACATCGCATCCGGATATGCTTTTCTCCAGAGATTAAGATGTTTTATCGGCATAACTTCACCTGAGAAAATTACTTTATTAATCTTTGACGGAACCTTGTACTCAAAGCCATTTAAAGTTGTAACTATACACAATGCCGAAACAGCCCATACAAGTGTTGTAACATTATTGTCATCAAGATAATCAAGAAGTTTTGTAGGAAATGAAAATAATTGTTTAGGTATAATCTGGATTGTTGCACCGCATTTTAATGTTGAATAAATATCTTTTACTGATACGTCAAAATCAAATGGTGCCTGATTGCCAATTATATCATTTTCACTAATGTTAAATGTATCTGTAAAGCAATCTATAAAGTCTATGACTGAACGGTGATTTACTATAACACCCTTAGGAACACCTGTTGAGCCTGATGTAAATATTGAATACAACGGGTCAATATCTAGAGCTTCACTTCTTATCTGTGCAAGTTTTTCGTTCTCTTCTTCTGTCACTTCATGTGTCATAAGCTCGTCAATATTAAGAACAGGACCATCAAAACCAAGCTTCGCCTGCTTCTTTGCTGATTTTTCATCAACGACCATAAGTTTCGCCTCAAGCGTCTCAAGAATCATATTGATTCTTTCTGCCGGCTGGCTTGGATCAAGGCAGACATAAAAACATCCTGCCATTACAGCTCCCATAAAAAGAGCAAGCGTATGACAGCTCTTGTCCATGTATACAGGAACTGCCTGTCTTCTTTCTGTGTAAGGAAGAAGCCCTGCCGCAATATTCCGTGCATTATTTACAAGTTCTGAATATGTCATGCTGCTTTTGTCATCAGCGACTGCCTTTTTATCAGGAAATCTTGCTGCTGAATTCTCGAGATATTCCAATACACTCTTTACCATTGTTTTTCTCCTATAATTATATTTAATATATAAAGTCTTTTATATTATTATTTTCTATGCTATTATTATATAAATTGATAATGATTAATTCATATCACGGAAAGGTTAATAAATATGAAAAAAATAAAACGAGGTGCTGCCCTTACCGCTGTTATCTTGTGGGGTATCCTGATAATTGTCACTCTTATAACTGCTTTTATCGACACGCAGACCGCAAGAACGCTTTTTAAAGGGCTTATATTTACAGATATCGTATTTCCCATTGTAATATACGCAATGATGCTTGTATACAGATATCTGTCAAAAAGATAATTCAAGACAGCGTTGACTTATTATCAACGCTGTCTTATTTTTATGGCACCTGCCGTCGTCTGTCAATGCACAGTTTCCGACAGCTGACACATGTCTTTTATCTTATCAGATTATTTAGAATAACTGCTTTCTCTGTGAATAATCTCATGTCTTCCAGGACCATTTGAAACCATTGTAATTGGGGCTTCGATTTCTTCTTCAATTGCCTCGATATAGTTTCTGCATGCCTCTGGTAAATCTTCGTACTTTGTTATTCCACGAATATCACATTTCCAGCCCGGCATCACTTTCCATACCGGCTTTGCTTTCTCAAGCTGTGGTGTTGTAGGGAAATCTTTTGTAACTTTACCATCAATTTCATATCCTACACACATTGGAATCTCATCAAGATATCCAAGTACATCTATTACTGTAAGAGCAACTTCTGTTGTACCCTGCATTCTTACACCGTAACGTGTTGCAACTGCATCAAACCATCCCATTCTTCTAGGACGACCTGTTGTAGCACCGAACTCGCCGCCGTCACCGCCGCGTCTTCTAAGTTCGTCTGCTTCATCTCCAAATATTTCACTTACAAATGCACCGGCACCAACTGCTGATGAATACGCCTTAACTACAGTGACAACATCCTGAATTGATGCAGCCGGAACACCGGCTCCGATTGCACCGTAAGGAGCAAGTGTTGAAGATGACGTAACCATTGGATAAATTCCGTGGTCAGGGTCTTTGAGTGAACCAAGCTGACCTTCAAGAAGAATCTTCTTTCCTTCTTTTAATGCTTTATTAAGATATGCAGATGTGTCTGTCACATATGGAGCTATCATTTCCTTGTACTCCATTAAAGTATTAAATATCTCATCCGGATTGAGAAGCGGCTTATGATATAAATGCTCAAGCATAACATTTTTGAGTGTGCATACGTTAGCTATTTTATCTTTAAGTTCATCCTCATTTCCAAATAATTCACATACCTGGAATCCGATTTTTGCATATTTATCTGAATAGAATGGTGCTATGCCTGACTTTGTTGAACCAAATGACTTTCCTGCAAGTCTTGCCTCCTCATATGTATCAAAATCAACATGATAAGGCATAAGAATCTGTGCCCTGTCTGATACAAGAATCTTAGGCATAGGTACATTTCTGTCCGTAAGGCTCTTTAATTCCTTGATAAGGTATGGAATATTAAGAGCAACGCCGTTGCCAATAATACTTGTTGTATGATTATAGAAAACGCCTGATGGCAGAAGATGAAGTGCGAATTTACCGTATTCATTGATAATGGTATGTCCTGCATTACTTCCTCCCTGAAATCTTACAATAATATCAGATTCCTCAGCAAGCATATCTGTAATCTTACCTTTACCTTCGTCACCCCAGTTAGCGCCAACGATAGCTTTTACCATATTTCCTCCATTCCGCTGATATTTATCTATATCAGCCTGCATATATATACTTAAATCCGGGTTTTACAACCACACTTTAGTATAATACCACATCTTTGGATTTGCAATCAATCATTATTATGTATATAATGAAAATAAATATATTTTTCTAATCATTCTATATACTTGAATTGGAGATTTTTGTAAGTGAAAAAAGCAAAAAAAAATATTTTAAAAATCATAATCCTGATTTCATCAGTCGCAGCTCTTATTTTTGTTGTTACTATGTATCTGGATTCATCAAAAGATAAAAATAAAAACGATGCCTCTGTTGTTGTATCTGCCACGTCAGAAACTTCATCACAGGATTTTGATTATGTATACTCTGATAAACACGAATACACAACCGCGGCCGAAAGCAGCCGGAACATCCCATCAAAAATGCAGCTAGATGTTCCTTTCATCAGCCAGGAACCCGATCTTCCTACAGGATGTGAGATAACATCGCTCGCCGAGGTTCTTCATTTTTACGGCTTTAATGTTGACAAAGAGATTCTTGCAACCAATTACCTGCCGATGCGTGATACCGCTGATGCCGGATGCTTTATAGATTATTTTCTCGGTTCACCATGGGACGAACACGGAAGCGGATGTTTTGCACCAGCTATTGTAACTGCAGCAAATTCATTTTTAAAAAATAATAATTCAAATTTGACGGCTCATGTAATAAGTTACTCATCTGTACATTCACTTTTTGAATATGTTGCCGCAGGGAATCCGGTTATTGTGTGGACTTCATACGATTATTCTGTAAAAGACATCACTTACCGCGAAGTTCCCCTTTCTGACGGCGAGTATTTCTCATGGCCGTCATATGAACACTGTGTTGTTCTATCCGGATACAACCTTACAGACAGGACGGTAACTTTTGCCGACCCGACCTATGGAATTGTAACACATACAATAGATGAATTTACTGATTATTACCAGAAATTCTTTTATCAGGCTGCTGTAATCAAATAAGTTCAATATATTCAAATAAATTAATCGTTCCACTTCATCTGCCTGCATATGCCAAAAATACCGCCACACCGGAAAATCAATCCGATATGGCGGTATATTTTGTAAAACATCCTAAAAAATACTTCAGAAAAGTTTCCGTCTGAAAGCTGATGGGGGGAATTGGACCCCTGACCTCTTCATTACCAATGAAGTGCTCTGCCACTGAGCTACATCAGCAAGACAAAATCTATATTATTACAGCTTTTATCTTTTGTCAAGATATGCTGTTTGCCTTAGCTCTTATCCTTTGAATGGCATTATCTATTGATTTTGGAGTTTTTCCCAGAAGCATTGCAATCTGCCTGTAATCATTATCTTCCATATACAGCTGCAATACCTGTTTTTCAAAGCTGCTAAGCCTGTCAAACAGCTTTTTTTTGAATGAATCACTGTACTCCCTGTCTATAAATAATTTTTCAGGATTCTGCTCTGATTCAGGTTTTAAAATATCAACAAGCCGTGTTTCATTATCTTCATCAGGATATGCCGGCATATCGAACGACACATATGTGTTTAACGGCATATTTTTCTTTCTGTTTGAAACTGTCACGGCATTGATAAGCTGACGGTTAATGCACATGCTTGCAAATGTCTTAAACGCAGCCTCCTTTGTATCATCATAATCCCTGACAGCTTTATAAAGTCCAATCATTCCCTCCTGAATGAGGTCATCACTGTCGCCTCCTGCCAGATACATGGCTTTTGCCTTTTTTCTGACTATGTCTTTATACCGTTCAAATAGAACTTCTATTGCCGCTTCGTCACCTTTGCGGTATATATCAATCAATGTTTCATCACTGCATTTATTGAAATCCAATTCAGCCTCCATAAATCTGCTGCGGCATTATTTTGTCATTCTCTGTCGTACTATTTCATAAGCCAGCACTCCGGCGGCAACTGAAGCATTAAGTGAATCAATATCACCTTTCATAGGTATAGATGCAACAAAATCACATTTTTCCTTTACAAGCCTGCCAACGCCGCTTCCTTCATTACCTATTACAAGCCCTATAGGTCCTGTGAGATTAAGGTCGTACATTGTTGTTCCATCCATATCCGCACACACAAACCACATTCCCTGTTTTTTCAAATCTTCTATTGTCTTTGAAATATTTGTCACTTTTGCAACAGGTGTATAGTTAATTGCACCCGCAGATGTCTTTGCAACTGTAGCCGTAAGTCCTACAGCTCTTCTTTTTGGTATAATTACACCATGTGCACCTGCCTGATTGGCAGTTCTTATTATAGCACCAAGATTATGCGGGTCTTCTATTTCATCCAAAATAAATATAAACGGAGCCTCGCCTTTATCCTTTGCAGCCTTTAATATATCTTCAACTTCTGCATATTCATATGCTGCCGCCTGTGCAACAACACCCTGATGGTGTCCTGTTCCGGCAAGCCTGTCAAGACGTTCCTTATCCACAAAATTAATTATAGTATCTGTCTTTTTAGCTTCTCTTATAATGCTTTTTACAGGACCATCCTGACAGCCATCAAGCACAAAAAGCTTATCAATTGTTTTTCCGGAACGAAATGCTTCAAGCACCGCATTACGTCCTTCTATTGTGAATTCTTTATATCTCATAAATCCTCCCTATTATGCGGATAAAATTCTTAATATTTTGCAGAAAGAATTCTATTTTTCCTTATCCAGCCCCGCTTTTATAAGCTGTATCATACGCTCATACTCACCTTCAAGGTACAGATATCCCATAAGAGCCTCAAAGCCTGTAGCTCTTCTGTAATCTGATATTGAAGCATTTTTTGCTGTTGTATATGATTTTGCATTACGACCTCTTTTGTATACCGCTTCTTCCGCCGGGCTTAACAGCGGCTCTATAATCCCTATCATTTCTGACTGTGACTGTGCCTTTACAATATTACTTGCAAAACGGTTGAGTTTATTAACCTGCATATTTCCCTTTGTATCTAAAAGATACGTTTTTATGACAAGGTCAAATATGCTGTCCCCGATGTATGCAAGAACAAGCGGTGAAAGCTGTGCCGGAGAAATTTCCTTTAATCCAAGCACATTTTTTATACTCTCAGTGAGATTTTGTGTCAGGCTCTCTTCCATCTTACACCTTCTCTTGTATCTTCAAGTACAATTCCTTTTGCAAGAAGTTCATCACGGATTTCATCTGCACGGGCAAAGTTTCTGTCTTTTCTTGCCTGCTGACGCTCTGCAATAAGTTTCTCAATATCCTCATCAAGAATTTCTTCTTTTTTCTCTACTTTAAGTCCTAAAACATCTGTAAGTGTTGTAATTTTCTTTACGAGTGTATCTATATATTCCTTTGTATTTTCAGCACTGCTGTTTGAGTTGGCAAATTTTACTATTTGAAAAACTGCAGAAATGGCATCTGCTGTGTTAAAATCATCATCCATTGCCTGTTCAAACTTGTCATACATCTCTTTAAGTGATGCAATCTTTTCTGCTTCATCTGCTGCCATGCTGCCTTCTTTTGCATTTTCAGATAAATGCTTGAGATTAGCTACTGCTGTAACAATTCTTTCAAGTCCGTTTTTTGCTGATTCCATCAAATCATGGCTGAAATTAATAGGATTGCGGTAATGTGCAGAGAGCATGAAAAATCTTAATACCTGAAGGTCATATTCTTTGCTTATGTCACGCACTGTAAAGAAATTACCGAGTGACTTTGACATTTTCTTATTGTCAATATTTAAAAATGCATTGTGCATCCAGTATTTTGCGAATTGTACTCCGTTTGCAGCTTCTGACTGTGCAATCTCATTTTCATGGTGAGGAAATATAAGATCTTCACCACCTGCATGGATATCTATCTCATCTGCAAGATATTTCTTTGCCATAACTGAACATTCAATATGCCAGCCCGGTCTTCCGTCGCTCCAAGGTGACGGCCATGAAGGTTCACCTTCTTTTTTAGGTTTCCAGAGTACGAAATCAAGCGGATCTTCTTTTTCGTCCTCTCCTGCAACCTTTATATCTCTGTGTCCTGCCTCAAGGTCATCAATATTTTTCTTTGATAGCTTGCCATATCCTTCAAACTTTCTTGTTCTGTAATATACAGTACCATTGACATTGTAAGCATATCCCTTGTCAATAAGTGTCTGAATCATATCAATCATGCCACCGATTTCCTGTGTAGCAAGAGGATGTGTTGTAGCAGGCTTGATATTCATGCCTTCCATATCTTTTTTACACTCAGCAATGTAACGTGTTGAAATTTCTTCTGCTGAAACGCCTTCTTCATTGGCTTTCTTTATAATTTTATCATCAACATCCGTAAAATTAGATACATAATTCACTTCATATCCTTTATATTCAAGATATCTTCTTACTGTATCAAAGCAAATCATCGGTCTTGCGTTACCGATATGGATAAGATTATAAACTGTAGGTCCGCAGACATACATTTTTACCTTATTTTTTTCAAGAGGTTCAAATTCTTCTTTTTTCTTTGTAAGTGTATTATAAATCTTCATATTTTCCTCCTAAATTTTATATGACATTTCCATCATGACATTTTTTCACTAAACATCTTAGTTATTTGCTATTAGCTTTTCTACACTCATTAAGTTTATCTTCAAGCTGTATAATTCTTTCTTTAAGTTCATCATTCTCTGTTTTTAATTCATCAATGTCATTCATTACTGGATCCGGTAAATCAACCTGGTCCAAATCATTTGCATCAGCAACCCTGACATCGTTAAGAACTACTATTCTTCCAGGCACACCGACAACCGTCGCATTATCCGGAACATCTTTTAAAACAACTGAACCGGCACCTATCTTGCAGTTATTTCCAATTGTAACAGAACCTAATACTTTCGCTCCTGCTCCAATCATTACATTATTACCAACTGTAGGATGTCTTTTTCCCTGCTCTTTTCCTGTACCACCGAGTGTAACACCCTGATAAAGTGTTACATTATCACCAATGATTGCTGTTTCACCTATTACCACACCATGTCCGTGGTCAATGAAAAGTCCTTCACCAATCTGTGCTCCCGGATGAATTTCGATACCGGTCTGTCTTGCCGTTTTCTGTGATATTCTTCTTGCACGATAATAATGTTTTTTCAGGAAAAGCTTATGTGCCTTTCTGTATTTTAATATAGCTTTAAAACTTGGATAAAGAAAAACCTCCATCGTTGATTTAATGGCAGGGTCTCTGTCCTTTATTACTGCTATTTCCTGTTTTACAAAATTTATAAATTTCATATCTGCTCCCGATTTTAATCTGATTTACTATTCTTGATACTTAGTGCATCCATTACATCCGGAACAACAGTTTTTCATATCCGCCTCACCATATATATAATTTGACACTGATGTCAAAGCACATATTGCCTGAGAAGATATGCCCTCACCGCTTCCTGTAAATCCAAGACCTTCTTCGGTTGTAGCTTTTACATTTATCTGATTTAATTGTATTCCAAGAACGCCCGCAATATTCTCTCTCATCTTCTGTATATGAGGAAGCATCTTAGGACGCTGTGCAATAATTGTTGCATCTATATTTTCTATTATATAATTATTCTCATTTAAAAGTCTTCCAACTTCTTTTAACAATTCAAGACTTGAAATACCTTTGTACTTGTCGTCTGTATCAGGAAAATGCTTTCCTATATCACCAAGTGCCGCAGCTCCGAGAAGTGCATCCATAATCGCATGAAGAAGCACATCCGCATCTGAATGTCCAAGGAGTCCTTTTTCATAAGGAATATCAACACCACCAAGTATGAGCTTTCTACCCTCAACCAACTTATGAACGTCATAACCCATTCCAACTCTCATGTGCCCGCTTCCTCCTTTATTTACAAACATCTTTTATTATTTCACATACCTTTTTTAAGTAAAACATATTTTTATTTATTTTACAAGCAATATCTGAACTTTATAGCTTTACAACTTTATAGCACATACAATGTCTGAACTTTGCAGCACATGTGCTGCCATAAAATGAACTATAGCAAAAAGAGCTCAGGCAGCCGCCTGAACTCTTTTTAAATTAGTAGCGAGAGAGGGATTTGAACCCACGACACCACGGGTATGAACCGTGTGCTCTAGCCAACTGAGCTATCTCGCCATATTAAATTAAGTAACTATGGGACCTACAGGGCTCGAACCTGTGACCCTCTGCTTGTAAGGCAGATGCTCTCCCAGCTGAGCTAAGATCCCATGTCATGCACTCCGTACAAGCGGTTTGCTTTGCTTGCTCTCGCGAACTTGCTTTGCTATTGTAATATATAAATCCGAGGTTGTCAAGCATTATTTTAAACTTTTTTCAATTTTTTTCATTTTTCGATTTTGGGTTCTTTTTTCACGGCAGCCGGGACCAAATTCATGCTTTTATAATTCCTGTCTTTATTTGTCAAATCTTCTTCTGACGGATTATCCGAGAACTATACGTATAAGTTCCTTATCAAGCATAATTGTACGATTCCATGGATTAATTATTATGCCTTCTATTCCTTCTGCATTTATAGCTGACTCGAACATTTTTTCTATGTCTGCCATAAATGTTGACATTACACTGCCACTGCCTTTTAATTCTTCATCAAAACTTGTAAACGCCATCCACCAGCATTTTCCGTCGTCCGTCTTAACTGACTGTATATTAAGATTGTTATCTCCCACCGATGGCTCTACTGCTACTATCAGCTGACCGGCTTCTCTCATGCGGCGTCTAATTACAGTAAGTGTGTGTGCAAGCATTTCCTGCGTTGTTTCCTGCTGGAGTGCTGCAACAGCTTCTTCTATTTTCTCATTTCCCAAAAGTCCCTTGTCTGTCTTATTTTTATTATCCACAATTAACCTCACTTTGTAAAATTAATTTTGCCGGACGTAAACTGCGTCCGGCAAAATCATATGCTATGAGAATATGTATATATTAAACATTAATCTCAGCTGTCATTCCGAGTTCTTCTTTATTAGCATCAAGAATAGGATTGATAATTTCTGCAAGATATTCTTCAACCTGCTCTTTTGAACGTCCTACATACTTTGAAGGATCAAGTTTAGCTTTAAGTTCATCAAGTGTTACACCAAACATTGGATCTGCCGCAATAAGTTCAAGAAGATTATTTTCAAGACCTTCCTGCTTAACTCTCTTTCCTGCTTCCATAGAAAGCTCACGGATTCTTTCGTGGAGTTCCTGTCTGTCTCCGCCGGCCTTAACTGCATCCATCATAATATTTTCTGTTGCCATAAATGGAAGTTCTGACATAAGTCTTCTGTTAATAACCTTCTCGTATACAACAAGTCCGTCAACAACATTAAGATATAAATCAAGAATACCATCAACTGCGAGGAATCCTTCCGGAACTGACATTCTCTTATTTGCTGAATCATCAAGCGTTCTCTCAAACCACTGTGTTGATGATACGATAGCCGGATTAAGTGCATCTGCAATTACAAAATCTGCAAGTGATGCCATTCTTTCGCTTCTCATCGGATTACGTTTATAAGCCATAGCTGATGAACCAATCTGTGATTTTTCAAATGGTTCCTCAACTTCTTTTAAGTGCTGTAAAAGTCTGATATCGTTAGAGAACTTATGTGCACTCGCTGCAATTCCTGCAAGTACATTGAGAACTCTTGTATCTACTTTTCTTGAATATGTCTGTCCTGATACAGGAACACACTTGTCAAATCCCATCTTTTGTGCAATCTTTCCATCTATCTGACGGATTTTCGTATGATCTCCATTGAACAATTCAAGGAAAGAGGCCTGTGTACCTGTTGTACCTTTACATCCTAAAAGCTTCATTGTTGAAAGTATATAATCAACATCCTCTAAATCCATAACAAGTTCATTAAGCCAGAGTGTTGCACGCTTGCCTACTGTTGTCGGCTGTGCCGGCTGGAAATGTGTAAATGCAAGTGTAGGAAGTGCCTTATATTTATCTGCAAACTTAGAAAGTTCACCGATTACATTTATAAGTTTTTTACGAACAAGCTTCAATGCCTCTGTCATAACAATAATATCTGTATTATCACCAACATAACATGAAGTTGCTCCAAGATGGATAATTCCTTTTGCCTTAGGACACTGAAGTCCATATGCATATACGTGTGACATTACATCATGTCTTACTTCTTTTTCACGCTTTTTTGCATCTTCGTAATTGATATTGTCTTTGTTAGCCTTGAGTTCCTCAATCTGCTCGTCTGTAATATCAAGTCCGAGTTCCTTTTCTGTCTCAGCCAGTGCAATCCAAAGTTTTCTCCATGTCTTAAACTTCATATCAGGCGAAAAAATATACTGCATTTCTTTGCTCGCATATCTTTCCGCAAGAGGTGTCTGGTATCTGTCATTCATGCTCAAATCCGCCTTTCGTATATTAAATTTATTGCTTTTGCCATTGTAACATACATAAACTGCTATTTCAAGTAAACTACTTTGCAGCCATGCACTTCATATATTAAATTATTTCTGATTAAAAATAAGCGTCATACACGTTACATACAAAATTTATGTATCAGATTTGTCAAAAGTTTTTCTGTAAATTAAATAATTTATGACACACTTTTACCTTGAATTTATCTTTAAATAAATATATTCTACAGATAAGTTATTAAATGTATTTTTATATAACTGTACTTTAATTTTTATTTTGTATACAATATTTTTTCTGAGGTGATAAGATTATGCTTTTTAAAAACCCTGTTATTCCGGGATACAATCCCGACCCAAGCATCTGCCGCGTTGGCGATGATTTTTATCTTGTTAATTCAACATTTGAATTCTTCCCAGGTGTACCGATATATCACAGCCGCAATCTTGTAAACTGGGAACTTACCGGATACTGCCTTAACAGACGTTCGCAGCTTGAACTTGAAGGCTGCCGCAATTCCGGTGGTATATATGCACCTACAATAAGGTACCACAAAGGAATGTTTTATATGATAACAACTAATGTTACCGATAAAGGAAACTTTGTTGTTCATACAGACGATATAAACAAAGACTGGTCCGACCCTGCATGGATTGACCAGAGTGGTATAGACCCATCACTTTTCTGGGATGATGATGACTGCTGTTATTACTGTTCAACCGGTAATCTTAACGGTGTAAGAGGTATTGTTGCATTTAAAATCAATCCGATGACGGGCGAAATTCTTTCCGACAAGCACCTTATAAGCACTGGCTGCGGCGGTCAATGTGCAGAAGGTCCACATATCTACAAAAAAGACGGCTGGTATTACCTGATGATTGCGGAAGGCGGAACAGAATATGCTCACCGCGAAACAATACAGCGTTCAAAAAATGTATTCGGTCCTTATACACCATGTCCACACAATCCTATTATTTCTCATAAAGAGTATAAAAAATCCGAAATTCAGGCTACCGGACATGCTGACCTTGTTGAAGATGCAAACGGAAACTGGTGGCTTGTATTCCTCGGAATAAGACGCTTCAGCCATGCACTTCTTCACAATCTCGGCCGTGAAACCTTTCTTGCACCTGTCACATGGAATGAAGACGGATGGCCTGTTGTCGGATACAACGGAAACGGAACTATTGAGCTTGTAATGGATGCACCTCTTCCGGGCATAAATGAGCCGGAGACAATTGCTAATACAATAACAGACGATGCAACAGGCAGACCATTTTTACATGCAGACCACAGCGTCAATATTGACTTCTACAATGATACTCTTGACAAACGCCTGCAGTTCACAAGAAATCCTGATATGTCTCATTATATTTATGACAGTAAAAACGGATGTCTCACGCTTAAAGGTACTGATATAACATTGAATGAACCAGGTAAATCCCCGACTGTTCTTTCATTTAAGCAGCCGGAATTTACAACATCACTTAAAGCTGTATTAAAAATAAAAGACAGTACAGCAAAACGATTCGGTGTTGCTGCCTACTATAACAACGATTATCACTATGAAATATATGTTGGCAGCGATGAAAGCGGAAAATATGTCGGATTTTATAAACATATACACGACATGGGTGCAGAACTTGCACATATTCCTATATCTAAAGAAGATGAAAATCTCAATCTTCTTGTAAAAATAGATACTGACCGCGAAAAATATACTTTTTCTTATGCCCTTGCTGATACAACGAATCTTGATGCAAAAATTGCCTGCCATGAAATCGGTTCAGGACTTAATGCCGGACTCAGCACGGAGGGTACACGTACAATGACTTTTACAGGAACATTATTTTCACTTTTTGCCGAAAACGGTAACGGTACATTTGAAACCGGTGTTGCACTCACCATAAACCCTGATGTTGATTACAAACTGTAATCCGCTAAACATATTGAATTACTTCCGCCGCAGACATTAAATGTGTCTGCGGTGTCTTATTAAAGAGGCGGATTGGACTTTCAAGTGGAGGAGAGAAGTATGGAAGTCCAAAAGAAGCGGGAAAAAGTGGTGGATTGGACGTAGAAGCGGCGGGAAGGCACGAGGAAGTCCAAAAGGAGCGGAAGAAAGAGAGGAATTGGACCTTGAGGGAAGAAACAGCACTTGCGAGGTCCAAAAGAGCGCATCAGAACTGGCATTGCTTTTTTAGACAGGAAATATCCTCTATTTTATACTACAGCTACAATGACAAGGCCATGTATATCAAATATAATAACAGGGGGAGTATTATCAAGAAAAGGAGTTGGGATAGCGTGATTTATATTACAGGAGACTGCCATCAGGATTTTAGACGTTTTAACATGGAATCTTTTCCAGAGCAGAAGGAGATGTCTAAGGAAGATTATGTTATTATCTGTGGGGATTTTGGTGGTGTCTGGAATAGGAATGAAGAGAGTAAAAAAGAAAAAGCGTTAATGGACTGGCTGGATAGCAAATTATTTACTACGTTATTTGTGGATGGCAACCATGAGAATTTTGACAGGCTTTATGAATATCCGGTTGAAGAATGGCATGGTGGTAAGGTTCATAAAATCAGACCATCTGTTATTCATCTGATGAGAGGTCAGATATATGAAATTGACGGAAAAAGCATATTTACATTTGGTGGAGCAAGCAGCCATGATATAGATGGTGGAATTCTTGAACCTGATGATCCGGATTATAAGAAAAAGAAGAAGGAGCTGGATGAATGGTGGCGGTCATACCGTATTAACCATGTAAGCTGGTGGAAGCAGGAACTTCCGTCATTGGAAGAGATGGAAGAAGGACGAAGGAATCTGGCATTACATGATAATAAAGTGGATTTTATCGTAACACATTGCTGTGCAACAAGTACCCAGATATTGCTTGACGGCAGCATGTACAAGCGGGATATAGAGACTGATTATCTTGAGGAGATACGGCAAAATATCAGTTTTAATAAATGGTTCTTCGGTCATTATCATGATAATCGAAATGTTAATGCGGAAGAGATATTAATATATGAGCAGATAATCAGGATTGTGTAGGAAAATAAAGTGGAATAACTGAATATGTAACGTATAGAGCAATGCTGGTAGTAAAATACTGGCATTGCTCTTATTATTTTGAAGATTGGAGAAGTGAGAGCATCTGGGGAGAGTGAAATCGCAGGGATTGGACTTTGAGGCGGCGGGGAACACACCAGAAGTTCAAACAAATATAAAACACGAGCTATGACAATGGTTTCTGATTAAATACATATAAAATAATTGACATACACAAATAAAAGTGATATTAATATATTAAAAGAATTGAAAAGCGAATCTTTTATCTTAAGCAATGTACACGAATATACAATCTTTCAGCAATATATTCAACGTGCATTGCCTATCAGGACTGAATATTCATTCAGACTAATCCACAAGACACAATTAAATAAAGTAGGCTTGTATTAGATATCCGTAAAAGCTAGCATACTGTGTATAGAAACACAATGAATAGATGCATGGATATCAGCCTGCGAGCGAAAAGAGGAGGATATCTATGGGGTTAGAAATCAACAGAAATTTCAAGGATACGTTGTTCAGAAAGATATTTGACAACAAAAAGGACTTGCTCAGCCTGTATAACGCATTAAACGATACTGAGCATACAGATGAGGATCTGATAGAAATAAACACGATAGAGGATGCCATATATATTGGCTACAAGAATGATATTTCGTTCGTGATAGACAGCGAATTGAATCTTTATGAGCATCAGAGCAGTGTTAATAAGAATATGCCAATAAGGGGACTTATATATCTAACAGAGCTATACAAAGGCTATATAGAAAGAAATGGAGAACCTGAAAGACGAGTCATGCCATTGTCAGATTCTTATATGACTAATGATAGTAATAAAGGTCAGAAGCCGTGCCTTGAATTGGAAGCGTTGCTGGTTAACATTAATTATGGCTGCAATAAAGAAATTATGAATAAATGTCAGAAACTAATGGAATATTCACAATTAATAGCATTAATAAGAAAGTACTATGATGAATTAGTAGAGAAATATGCAAAGCTGGGGATACATAAAAGCAAAAAAGAAATATTCGCAGAAGCAGTTTCGCTTGCAATTGAAGAAGCAATCCGCAATAATATACTTAAAGAAATCTTGAGAAATAACAAGGCGGAGGTGACGAATATGTTGCTAACAGAATTTGACGAGAAAGATTATATAGAGGGTGTAAAAGAAGAAAGCGAACGTAGGGGTCGAGAAGAAGGGAGAATGGAAGGAAGATTGGAAGAAAGATTGGAAGGCAAAATCTACTTGATTATCAAGAAAGTGAAAAAATCCAAATCGCTCCAAATAATAGCATCCGAGTTAGAGGAGGAAGAGGCAGACATCAGGCCAATCTATGATGCAGTAGTAGCATCAGCACCAGATTACGACATGGAAGAGATTAAGGCTAAGTTAAATATGTAAGATACAGGGCAATGCTGGTAGCAAAATACTGGCATTGCTTTTTTCTTTTACGGAGTAGAGAAGAGAGAGCATCTAGATAGAGTGAAATTGTAGGGGGGTGGACTTTGAAGCGGCGGGAGGCATGGCAGAAGTCCAAAAGGTACGAGTAAGTTCAAATGCAAACTTCTAATTGAATACAAATAAAATAATTGACATACATATGTAAATATGATATTAATATATTAAAAGAATTGCAGAGGCAAATCTTTTATCTTAAGCAATGAATATGAATATACAAATATTCAATGTACATTGCCTATCAGGACTGAATATTCATTCAGACTAATCCACAAGACACAATTAAATAAAGCAGGTTGTATTAGATATCCGTAAATGCTGTGCATAGAGTCACAATAAATAGATGTGGACATGGATATCAGCCTGCAAGCAAGAAAGAGGAGGATATCTATGGGGTTAGAAATTAACAGAAATTTTAAGGATACGTTGTTCAGAAAAATATTTGACAACAAAAAGGACTTGCTCAGCTTGTATAATGCGTTAAACGATACTGAGCATACAGACGAGAATCTGATAGTAATAAACACGATAGAGGATGCCATATATATTGGCTACAAGAATGACATCTCATTCGTGATAGACAGCGAACTTAATCTTTATGAGCATCAGAGCAGTGTTAATAAGAATATGCCAATAGGAGGACTCATATATCTTACGGAGCTATACAAAGGCTATATAGAGAGAAATGGACTGAGAATCTACAATGAAACACCGGTTAAGCTGCCGTTTCCAAGATATATAGTCTTCTATAATGGAAGAGATGGGGAGCCTGAGAGACGAGTCATGCCATTGTCAGATTCTTATATGACTAATGATAGTAATAAAGACCAAGAACCATGTCTTGAATTGAAAGCGTTGTTGATTAACATTAATTACGGCTGCAATAAAGAAATTATGAATAAATGTAAGAAACTAATGGAATATTCACAATTAATAGCATTGATAAGAAAGTACTATGATGAACTAGTAGAGAAATATGCAAAGCTGGGGATACATAAAAGCAAAAAAGAAATATTTGCAGAAGCAGTTTCACTTGCAATTGAAGAAGCAATCCGCAATAATATACTTAAAGAAATCTTGAAGAATAATAAGGCGGAGGTGACAAATATGTTGCTAACAGAATTTGACGAGAAAGATTATATAAAGGGCGTAAAAGAAGAGAGTGAACGTAGAGGGCGAGAAGAAGGAAGAATAGAAGGAGAACAACTAACAAAAATTATTCAGATTATAAAGAAAGTAAAAAAATCCAAGTCTCTCCCAACAATAGCATCCGAGCTAGAGGAGGAAGAGGCAGATATCAAGTCAATCTATGATGCTGTAGTAGCATCAGCACCAGACTATGATATAGAAGAGATTAAAGCAAAATTAAATATGTAACGAACAGAGCAATGCTGGTAGCACAACAATACTGGCATTGCTCTTATTCTTTTGCGGATTGGAGAAGTGAGAGCATCTAGGTAGAGTAAAATTGTAGGGGTTGGACTTCGAGGCGGTGAGGGACACGTCAGAAGTCCAAAAGGAGCAAGAAACCATGACAGATTGGACTTCGAAGTGGCGAGAGACACGTCAGAAGTCCAAAAAGAGCAAGAAAGAGCCACAGAATGGACGTCAAAGCAACAAAAATGCAAGCAGAGGTCCAAAGCGGTAGATAAATCCCCACAAATTGGACATCGAAGCCACGGTAGGCACGGAAAAATCCAGCCGCCCAAGAAAAATCACCACATTACACACCAAATCATCCCCACCTCCAGAAGTCCCCAGCACAATCATATCTTCTCCATCATACCCCAGCAGTATCAGCTCCACATGCAGAGAATACGTCAAGAGATATGAAGAAGCAACTGACGCAGACCGTCTGCACATATTGAATAGAACAATAGAAGATATTAGAAAGAAAACGTATATAAAATAATATGATGATGGACATACCAGCAACGAAAACTGGCATCGCCACACATTGATATTCTTAATTCATTCGTATAAAAATGCAGAGAAAAAATGCTTCACACTTAATAATGAAAAGTCACAATAAAATACATCAACACCAGAGAAAATCATGCAAAATGCCTACACCTGATTCAGAAAAGTATGCATATGTGAAATGTGCACAAAAAAAAAAAAAAATGTGTGCACTTGTTGCAAATTGCACAAAAGACGATTGACGGTATATGTTTAAAATAGTAATATAAGTAAGGACGTTGAGATACCGCAAAAAGTAACACAATTATCAATGTTTGACACAATGATAAAATAATTTTAGGAGGGAAAATTATGAAAAAAAGATTAATTGCAGGAGCACTTGCTCTTCTTATGATAATAGGACTCCTGCCAGTTAGTAGCATGTTGAAAAAGCCAGTTGAAGCACAGGCTGCACAACAAGTTCCACATGTGATGTCAATGGATACAGCAAGTTATACTGGAACATCCAGTCAAACAGAGTTTGATATTGGAAATGATGGATATTTTAAAGCTGTAGTGGCAAGTGGTAAAACATTTGCGTGTGGTGATAATTCAAAAAATACGGCTAAGTCAGGTAATTCTTATAAATATGATGGTACTCAGGCTATAAAATTTAATGTTACAGGTGCGAGTGCAGTAGTAACTGTTGAATGGATGATTACTTCAAAAAATAAATCATACGGAGTAACATTATCAGGAGATATGCCAGCAGGAGAAAAAAGTGAGTATACTACAAATACAGCAAAAGAGTTGCAGACATCAACATTCAATGTAAATAGTGGAGAACATAAATTAAGTAGAGTTGGTGGAACTGTTTATTTATATAGCGTAAGCGTTGTTGAAACAGTAGACGATGTAACAACAAGCTATACAATAACAGTAAATGATGAGCATGCAAATCCTACAACAGCAACAGATTCTTACGCAGAGGGTTCAACTTTAAAGCTTTCAGCACAGGGTGATAATTTACTTTATTGGAAGAACTCAAATGGTGTAATTGTTGCTACAAGCGATAAGGAAATTCCTGTATATTACTCAGATACATATACAGCAGTATATGCAAAGACAGGTGCTAAGGTTGAGTATCTTACACCATATGGTGGAGTATTAGCAACATATTATGCAGATGATGTAAATGACGCTGATTTTAAAGCCCCAGAGGGACCAACCCGTTATGGTTATACATTTGATGGTTGGGATACTGATATAGAAACTGTAAAAACTTCGCTTGTAGCAGAAAAAGATGTTACAGTAAGTCCAAAATATAAGGATAATGCAGGTTTACAGTATACAATAACAATTGATGCAACAGATGTTGGTGGAACTAAGAATACACAGAAGTACACAGTAAACACAGTAGTTAAAGCTTCTGTCACAGATACAGAAAATTTTGCATGTTGGAAAGTTGGAGATGATGTTGTAAGTTATAATCCAACATATTATTTCTTCGCAAATAGAAACGTAACAGTTACAGCTGTAAAAAATGATGGTTCAGAAGTATCTAAAGGAGCTATCATAACAGAAGTTGAATATAGTGCAGATAATAACACTGTAATATTTGAGTATACAGTACCAAATGAATATGTGATGACATTTGCAGGTGTTATAGCATCTACTAATGCAGATAGCCTTGCAAGAGTAACAGATGATGATATCACAACTCCAAATGGTGTATATAAGCTTGGAGCAGATAGCGATAAGTGTAGTAAATATAATACTTATAGATATACATTAACAAAAGCAGGTAATGATACATGGTATGTTAAGCCAGTACTTACATATAAAGATTCAACAGGTTCACATACTATTTATGGAAAGACCGTTACTATGAAATAATAATATAATCATTGAGGAGAGTTTATAATGAAAGAAAAATATGAAGATATAATATGTGATGTAGTTATTTTTGAAACAGATGATAACATAAAGATTAGTGGAGCAGGTTCATCAGGTGGTGTAATTGGAGGAACTAATCCATAATTTATAAAAGCTAAGGCGGGAAACAATCCCGCCTTTCTTTATATACACTACATAATAAAAAGCGAAGAGAGTAGTAAACGATGAAGAAGATATTAAAAAGTTTATTAGTTTGCATGGTTATGATTGCAACGGTTTTGTTGAATAACAGTTATGTTAAAGCAGAAGATACAATAGAAGTATATGATGGTGTTAAGTATAGAGTTAATAATGAACAGAAGTGGGCTTCTATATGTGGATATTCAGGGGATGCAACAGACCTTGAGATTCCGTTCATGGTTGGAAGAGGAATTATTGTTTCACAGATAGATGACCATGCGTTTGATGGATGTGCAAGTGTCAGGATTCTTACACTTCCAGATACAATTGTTAAAGTTGGTGATATGTCTTTTATAGGAATGGATAACCTACAGGCAGTTATATCTAAGGCACAGGGAATTAATATTGTTGTAAGAGATAACGTTAAGATTGTTACAGACAGAAGTCAGTTAGATAGCAATGATATTAATAATGATGACAATAACAATAATAATAACAGTAATAGCAATTCTTCTAACAATACCAATGGTGGTAATACACAGGGCAATGATAATGGTGACAGTTCATCATCTGGCAATGGTGACAGTGGCAGTAGTTCAGTAGGTTCTGGTGGAGCAATAATTGATTCTGATAATAACGTTATAATAGATTCATCTAACGGAACTGTTATTGAAGAGAATATTGATAAGAACGTAGGCGATAGCAGTGCAACTATATCAAGCTTTGACAACAAGAAGGACAACAATAAATCAACACAGGTTGCTGACAGTAAGAACGAGACAGCCTCTAAGACCACCAAGAAATCTTCAGCACCTAAGATTATTGCATACATAGTATGCGTAATTGTAATTATTGGTCTTGCGGCTGGTGCAATTATATTTATTAAGAAAAAGAGAAGATAAGCTATGTTTACAATACGGATTGCAGATACATTTATTCAGATTAATGAAAGATACCAATATATAAAGCAATATTGCAGGAATTACATAGTTGATGATGTTACACCTGAGCTTGTTATTAAAGTGAGTGACGAAGAGATTAATGCTGAGCAGAGTGACGAGTATGTGTGCTCTCCAGATTATCTTGAGACACTTGCCGTATATAGAAAGATATGTGAACGTCTTGTTGATAAAGGAATTATTCTTGTACATTCATCTGTGCTTATGGTTGACGGTGAGGCTGTTATGTTCCTTGCTCCGAGCGGAACGGGAAAGTCAACTCACACAAGATTGTGGCGTCAGGTGTATGGTGACAGGGTGACAATGATTAATGATGACAAACCGCTTGTCAGTGTAACAACTGATGACAGTGAAGTTCATGTTAATGTATATGGAACACCGTGGTGTGGCAAGCATGGAATTGAGAATAATATATCTGCGCCGGTTAAGGCATTATTCCTGCTTAAGAGAAATGAGACTAATGTAGTAAGGAAGCTTACTATGCATGAAGCATTTCCATATGTGTTGAATCAGACATATCGTCCGGATAATGCGGAACTTATGAGAAAGACAATTATATTATCAAGCACAATGGCAGAGAATGTCGGTTTGTTCGAGCTTGGATGTAACATGCAGGAAGAAGCTGCACATGTGGCTTACAGGGCAGCATATGGAGAAGAAGGAGAGAATTAACCATGAAACTGAAATCAGGAATTGTTATGGAAAAGACTGGTGATGAATATATCGTAGTTGCCACAGGAGAGGCAGCCAAGTCTTTTAATGGAATTATAAGAAATAATAAGACAGCTAATTTCGTATTTGAACAGTTGAAGGAAGATAAGACAGAGAAAGAACTGGTTGATGCACTTCTTGAGCGATATGATGTGAGCAGAGAAAAGGCACAGGCAGATGTTAAGGCTTTAGTTGCTAAGATAAGAGAGGCTGGACTTATTGATGGATAAGGAAATTCATAAGCCGAGAAATATTGACGGACATTATTATAATGCTATAAGAGGTGTGAGTATGTGGCCGTTGATTAAGACACCAGATTGTGCGGTTAATATTGTTCCTGTTGACAGGGAACTGAAAAAATATGATGTTGCGTTATATCACAGAGAAAGTACGGGACAGTATATTCTGCATCGTATTCTTAAGGTGGAGGATGATTACTACGTTTTTTATGGGGATAACTGCTGGCGTAAGGAGATTATTCCTAAGGATACGGTTGTCGGCATTGCTACTAAGTATTACCGCAAAGGCCGGTGGATTGATGCTGATGATATACGTCTTAAGATATATGCACATATATGGTGCGATGCGCTGCCAGTGCGTCGTGCGATTCTGAGATTGAGAGATGAGGCTAAGAAAGTATTAAGAAGAGTTAGAAAATTATGGACAAAGAACAGAAGTTCCAATTAAAGAAGATAGTTAAGAATCCAGCCATGAGCTGGATTTTTGGCGTGTCATGGAAGTTAAAGCTGGGAGTGCTGCTTCTTGCGATACTTAATTCAGCAATATCAATAAGTGCGGTGGCATTTGCACTTGTGCTGAGGGAAGCAATTGACGGGGCGGTTTCCGGCAATAAGATGGTATTCCTTAAGTTCGTTATCATACTTGGACTTATTATGGTTGGGCAGATTGCTGCGAGAGGTGTAATAAGATTCTTAGATGAGTATGTACGTTCAGGCATGGAAAATGTTATTAAAACACGGCTCTATGAAACTATTCTGTCAAGAAAATACAGCGCTATTACTGCATTTCACACAGGGGAACTGCTGAACAGAATTACTAATGATGCGGTTGTTGTGGCAGATGGGTTCGTGCAGATTATTCCGGGAATTATTGCCATGCTTGTTAAGCTGGTCGGCGCGGCGGCGGTGCTTTTCGTGCTGGATTACAGATTTTCTGTGATATTCTTTGCCGGCGGTGGTCTTGTGCTTGTATTCACAACGCTGTTCCGTCGTGTTATGAAGAAGCTTCACAAGGATGTGCAGGCGGCTGACGGTGTGCTTCGTTCTTATCTGTCGGAGAATCTTGGAAGCCTTATGGTTCTTAAGACATTTGGCGCAGAAAGAAAGAGCATAGATACTTCTAAGCAGTACATGGATAAGCACAGATTCATGCGTATGAAGAGAAACCGATTCTCTAATATATGTAATGTCGGTTTCGGACTTGTTATGAATGGCGGCTATATATTCGGTCTGTGCTGGTGCAGCTTCGGAATTCTGCATGGAAGTATTACTTACGGAACGCTGTCGGCAGTGCTTCAGCTTGTTGACCAGCTGTGGGCACCGCTTGCTAATATGACCGGTTATCTGCCAAAGTTCTACGGCATGCTCTCAAGTGCGGAGCGCTGCATGGAGCTTGAGACTCTTGAGGAAGAGCACGTTGAGAGTCAGTTTAGCAGGGATTATTGCAGAGAGCTTTATAAAGACATGACAGCGATTGAATGTAAGAATATTACTTTCAGATATGAAGATGATATTATTCTTGAAAATGCTGATATATCTATTGGCAAGGGTGAGCTCATAACGATTATGGGTAACTCCGGCGCGGGCAAGAGTACGCTTCTTAAGCTGCTTCTTGCTATATATGAGCCTGAAAAGGGAACGCTTGAGCTTAAGACTGACAAGGAAAGTTATGCGCTGACCGAAAGGTACCGCAAGATGTTCGCATATGTACCGCAGGGCAATTTCCTTATGTCTGGCAATGTTACGAGTGCGATAGCTTCTCTTGATGATACCAATGCTGATGTTGATATGGACAAGGTGAAGGCAGTTGCGCATATTGCATGTGCAGACACATTTGTAGAAAAATTAGAGCATGGATATGACACGCTTATCGGTGAGCGTGGAATGGGTATCTCGGAGGGACAGGCACAGCGTCTTGCTATTGCGAGGGCTTTGTACACGGACGCGCCTGTATTGCTGCTTGACGAAGCAACTTCGGCACTCGATGAGCAGATTGAGAAGAAGGTGCTTAAGAATATAAGGGAACTTACGGACAAGACGGTTATTATTGTATCGCACAGAAAAGCTGTGCTTGAGGTATGTGACCGCTGCGTGGTATTGGAGGATAAACATTTTGAATAATGGAGAGTATCTTATCGGGCTTCTTGCAAATGTTGTGGCTGGCAAGCCGCTGCCTGAGCCTGACGATAATATTGACCTGTTAAAGGTATATGAGATTGCTGAAAAACACAGTGTGCAGACAACAGCTTATTATGGTATTAAGAAGCTGCAATGCGCGATTTCTTCTGAAGCTTTAAGTAAATGGGAGGAAGCACATCTGCGCGGGTTGTCTGTAAGCATACGTTTTAAGGCAGAGCTGAATAATGTGTGTGATGTGTTCACTAAGGAGAAGCTTGTGCATATGCCGCTTAAGGGCAGCATAATTAAGAATATGTATCCATCGACTGATATGAGAAGCATGTCGGATATGGATATTCTTATTAAGCGTGAGGACGCGAAGAAGGTGCATGATATTCTTATCGGGATGGGGTATACATGCGATATGTATGATATAAGCCATCAGGATGTGTATTTCAAAGACCCTATATATAATATTGAGATTCATACAAGTCTGTTTGATGATGGCGACGGGGTGACTTTCTACCGTGAATATGATAATATTCTGGATAGGACGGTTACTGTGGATAATGAGTACGCACGCCTGATGACGGATGAAGATTTCTATGTGTATAATGTTGCACATTTTGCAAAGCATTTTCAGCTCGGCGGCTCAGGAATCCGCTCGGTTATGGATATGTATATTATGAAGAAGTCGCTGACTGGTATGGATATGGCTTATGTTAATGCGGAATTTTCAAAGCTTGGACTTACTGAGTTCTATACTAAGGCATCGAAGCTGGTTGACTACTGGTTCGGAGATGGAGAACTTACCGCTGATGTTAAGGATATGGCGGATTATATTCTTTCAAGTGGAACTTATGGCAATCTGTATAATGCATATACGAATCAGCTTGAGAAAAAGGGCAGATTCAGAATGTTCATGTACAACGCATTTCCACCGCTTAATAAGATGCTGTATACATTTCCATTTCTGAAGAAAGTACCGTGGCTGCTGCCATTCTGCTGGATTGCAAGGTGGTTTTATGCGATATTTACTAAGCCGAAGAATGTTGTTACTAAGGTGAAGATGTTCGCGAGGGTTAGTAAGGATGTTGAATAAGAGAAAGGGGAACTTATGAAGTATTCTAATGTTGTTGTTGCCGGAGGCGGAGTGCTGGGGAGTCAGATTGCTTTTCAGGCAGCATATTGTGGGTTTAATGTAACTATATGGTTAAGAAGCGAGGGTTCTATCGGAAGAACCCAGCCTAAGATTGACCATCTAAAGCAGACTTATATTGATGCTATTGAGAAGATGGCAGAGGATAAGAATGCATGGTGTGCAGGACTTGCAGATGAAGATACATTTGACAAGGAAGAGTGCCTTAAGAAGGTTGAGAATGCATATGCTAATCTCAAGCTTGAACTTGATATGGCTAAGGCTGTTGCTGATGCAGACCTTGTGATTGAGTCTATGGCTGAGAATGAGAAGGATAAGATTGCTTTCTATGAGAAGCTTGCCCCACTCCTTCCAGAAAAGACTGTTATTGTAACTAATTCATCAACACTTCTTCCATCGATGTTTGCAAAATATACTGGAAGACCAGACAAATATCTGTCATTACATTTTGCTAATTCTATATGGAAGAATAATACTGCTGAGGTTATGACACAGGCTCAGACTGATGAGAAGTATTTTAACGAAGTTATGCAGTTTGCTAACGATATACGAATGATTGGACTTCCTGTAAGAAAGGAAAAGAGCGGATATCTGCTTAATTCTATGCTGGTTCCATTCCTTCTTAGTGGTCTTGACCTGTATGCGGCAGGAGTGTCTGATCCTGAAAGCATTGACATTGCATGGACAAGAGGAACAGGAGCTCCTAAGGGACCTTTCCAGATATTTGATACAGTAGGACTTAATACTGCATACAATATTGTTCACCAGTATCAGAGTGTTCCGGGAATATTCTCACCACTTCTTAAGAAGATGATGATGCCATATAATTTCAAGAAGATGGAGGCTATTCTCAAGAAGTATATTGATGAGGGAAAGCTTGGAATGTCTACAGGAGAAGGTTTCTACAAATATAATTAAGCTTATATTAACAAATGTTATGAAGGACTGGTAATAACATGACGACTAGGGAAGAAGCACTTGCATATGGACTTTCTTTTCCAGATACTTATCAGGAAGCACCTTTTCATGATGAGAACTGGCAGCTTGTAAGAGTTAAAGGATGTAAGAAAGTATTTTTATGGACATACGAGCGTAATGGATATATTAATCTTAATGTGAAGGTTTCACCTGAGTGGCGCGACCTATGGCGGAGTACATATTCATCGGTGATTGCGGGCTGGCATCAGAATAAAGAACACTGGAATACTATTATTCTTGATGGAACTATTCCTGATGAAGATATCAGACGCATGATTGCAGAAAGTTATGACCTTGTATCTGACAGTCCGACAAAGAGGATATACGAAGCTGTCAGGAAGATTCCGAGAGGACAGGTTGCAACTTATGGACAGATTGCGCAGCTTGCAGGTGATAAGAAGATGGCGCGCGCAGTTGGCAATGCACTTCATAAGAATCCAGACCCGTTAGGAATTCCATGTTACAGGGTAGTCAATTCCAAAGGGGAACTTGCCGGTGAATTCGCATTTGGCGGAGCCGGAAAGCAGGCAGAGCTGCTTATGGCGGATGGAATAGAGGTTGTTAATGGCAGGGTTAATCTGGATAAGTATGGGATGAAGATATGATTAAAATAGTTTGGTATCTGTCATATATTGAAGATACCAAACTATTTTTATGTAGATTATAACTGTATAGCATATTTTACCCAAATGTTTTATAATAAAAATAATTATCAGAAACGGAGATTATTATGTGGAAGATAAAACAGATATTTGATGGGGATTATGGGTGTGAAGAGCTGGCAGAAGGTCAGTCACCTAAGGTTTCTGTTACACTTGTTAATGAGAGTGGACAGAAGAAGTATGTATATGTAGAAGATAAGTGGCTTGTAGACAGCGGGCTTGATGAAGGTTCTGTATGGCCGGAGGATATAGATGAGTAAAGTGACAAGAATCATATCAGTAAGCATGATGTTAACTGTATTATCAGCCATTATACTGGTGGGGTGTGGCAACAGACATTCTGATAAAACAGGATTGAATAAATCGGATATTACAGAGTCTTTAAGCCAGACATCGGAATCAGAGAAAGGTTCACAGATGGATTCTCTAAGTGAAGATAATACTGATACAGAGACAACAGATGCAGAGATAACAGATACAGAAGCAGAAGATTCTGGACAAACAGCCAGTGAAGAGGACAGTCAGGAAGAAACAAGCAATCCATATATAGCAGCAAGAGAGCCATATACAGGAGTTCCGGTATATGAAGATATGGAACACATTTATATGAATACAACATGGGAATATGCGGACCATTCGGCGATAAGCGATGGTTATGCTGTTCTATATAAAGCAGCAGGTGAAAGAAAGAATATTATAGTTGGAGTCAATGCAGGGCATGGGACGGCAGGTGGTTCATCAGTGAGAACATTGTGCCATCCGGACGGCTCACCTAAGAGTACCGGTGGAAGTACGGCGGCGGGGGCAACAACAGCGACTGCTGTATCAGGAGGCATGACATTCTATGATGGAACACCAGAAAGTGAAGTTACATTTAGAATGGCGCAGATTCTAAGAGACAGGCTTCTTTCACAGGGGTATGATGTGCTGATGGTAAGGGACAATGCAGATGTACAGCTTGATAATGTAGCAAGGACTGTGATATGCAACAATGTTGCGGACTGCCATATATCACTGCATTGGGATGGAGACGGACTTAGTTATGACAAAGGCTGTTTCTATATCGCGGTTCCGGATGCGATTAAAGATATGGAGCCGGTTGCCACACACTGGCAGCAGCACAATGCACTTGGAGCATCGCTTGTTAATGGGCTTGGTGATGTGGGTATGAAGATACATGGTTCAGGAAGTATGGCAATAGATCTTACGCAGACATCATATAGCACAATTCCATCTGTAGATATGGAGCTTGGAAATGCAAGCTCAGATCATAGTGATGAGACACTCGAAAATATAGCGGATGGCCTGATGGCGGGAATCAATGCGTATTACGGGTATTGAGAAACCACTAAAGGGATGAGCTGACGTGGCGGAATGGACGTTGAAGCGGCGGAAAGACAGGCCAAAGTCCAAAAGGGATTCGTAAGAACGGCAGATTGGACGTTAAAGCGGTGGGAAGGCAAGCCAAAGTCCAAAAGGGGTGAGCACAGAGCCGAGATTGGACGTTGAAGCGGCGGGAAGGCACGAGGAAGTCCAAAAAGAGCGAGCCAGAGCCGCGGATTGGACGTTAAAGCGGCGGGAAGACACGAAGAAGTCCAAAAAGAGTGAGCCAGAGCCGAGAATTGGACGTCAAAGCGGCGGAAAGACAGGCCAAAGTCCAAAAGGGATTCGTAAGAACGGCGGATTGGACGTCAAAGCGGCGGAAAGGCAAGTCAAAGTCCAAAAAGAGCAAGTCAGGAAAAGTTAATATAACAAAACCACATAAAGAAAACAATAATGTATAAGGAGAAGCATAATGGATAAGAAAACACAGATTATAGCAGTAGCAGGAAAAGGAGGGGTCGGTAAGACTTCTTTAGCGGGAGTTATTGTAAAGCTTCTTGTTGAGGCACACCCAGATAAGAAGATACTCGCGATTGACGCTGACCCGGCTGTAGGACTTTCTACAGTGCTTAATGTTGAAGTGGATAAGACTATAGATGATATAAGAAAAGAAGTAATCAAGAATGTTGAAGGCGGAGATACCAAGACAGCTGTGGAGTTACTTGGAGAAGCCAAGTATGAGATAATGGATGCAGTTGTTGAACAGGATGGATATGCATTTATTGCAATAGGAAGACCTGAGACAGCGGGCTGTTACTGCAAGATTAATTCATATCTTAAAGAAGTTATCACAATGCTTTCAGATAAGTTTGATTATGTTGTAATTGATGGAGAAGCAGGAATAGAGCAGATTAACAGAAGAGTTATGGAGAAGGTTACACATCTGCTGCTCGTTACTGACGCGAGCAAGAAGGGATGTCAGGTAGTACAGACAATCAAGAAAGTTGCGGATGAGCTTGTAATGTATGACAGAATCGGAGTTATCGCTAACAGAATACCGGATATGGAGGTTGCGAAGCTTATGGATATCGGCGGCCTTGAGCTGCTTTCAGTAATACAGAGCGATTCCAAACTTGCACAGGCAGATGTTCTTGGTGAAAATGTATTCAATCTCCCTGATGATGCGATTATTGTTGAGGGTGCAAAGAAAGCCCTTGTTAATATGGGAATATTGTAAGAGGAGGCAAATGTGAAGGATTTAGCTAATCTGTATTATTTTGAGAAGCTTTTGGAGGACGTGAATAACGACCTTGTAAGGCAGGCACAGGCGAAGGGTGATATTGCAATCGGAGCAGTCTGTTTCCAGATACCGGAGCCGCTTATTAATCTGCCGGGCAGCTTTTCGGTAAGGCTGCGTGCACCCCGTACAGGTTCTATAGAGATGGGTACATATTACATGAGCAGTATGCTATGTGAGGGATGTCGTGCAATATTAGAGAGAGCAATTGAGGGTGGATTTAACTTCCTTGACTGTATAATTGCGCCGGATGCATGTGCGCAGATGAACAGGTGCGTAGAGAATATTGAGAGACAGCACCTTATAGAGAAAGAAAAATTCTTTGTGGAGTATTCAGATGTTCCGATGAAGAATGATGAGACGGCGTTAAGACATTTTGTTAAGCAGATGAGACTTCATGTGCTTGAACCGCTTAATAATACATATGGAATAGACATATCAGATGATGCACTTAGAAAGTCAGTAGAATTGCAGAATAAGATAAGCAGGCTTATAAGAAGCATCGGTAATTACAGAAAAGAAGATAATCCAAGAATTACCGGGTATGAATTCGCGGTTCTGTGTCTTGCAACCTACTGTTGCCCGAAAGAGGCACTTATAGAAAAGCTTGAAGAAACACTTGAGGAGCTTAAGACGCGTGAATCTGATAAAAAATGTAATTACAGGGCAAGGGTCGTAATGGTTGGTTCAGAGATTGATAACCCTGAGCTTATAAAGCTTGCTGAGGAAGCAGGCGCACTGGTTGTGGCTGACAGATTCTGTTTTGGTTCGCTCCCGGGAAGAGATGAGATTATTCTTAACGATACGGAAGATGTTCTTACACAGATATGCAGACAGTATATGAAGTGGGGACAGTGTCCGAGATTCATGAATACAGAAAAGATTATCGAGAGACAGGAGTATGTTGACGCAATAGCTAAGGAGTATAAGGCTGATGGTCTTATATATGAGCAGATTAAATTCTGCGATTACTGGGGCTATGAGAGAGCTTCGGCATTCCATGTCATGAAAGAAAAATACGGCTATCCGGTTCTTTCAATTGACAGACCTTATGCTGTCGGAACTTCAGGACAGTTAAGAACAAGAATACAGGCATTTGTTGAGAGCCTTGAGATTAAGCGTATCAATGCAGGAAGGAAATTATAAATATGTCTAAGAATATAGGAAGCGAGCCACTCGGCAGATTCTATACAGGCAAAAAGCCGAAGAGAAGAAGAGAATGGCGAGGATTGAAGGATACATGGTACGACTATGTAAGGTGGCTTGGATACTGGAAGACTTTAATTACATTTATAATAAAACCTAATAACATGAAGGGCTTCTTCAGATACCGCTGGATGATTAATTATCTTGCATTGCCTGATTTCATGGACAGGCATACCGAGGGTATGAGAGGAACTCAGCTTAGAATGGCGCATCAGGCACTGGGACTTATCGTTACTGATATATGCGGGATGCTTGGACAGATATTTAAGGCAGACCCGGCTATCGGCAATGATAAGAAGCTAAACAGCAAGATTGTCCTTTTTGATGAAAATATGATGAGTACACTGATGGGAGGTTTCCCTAACCTTACATGGTTGTCAGTGGAAGTTCCTGCAGTGTATACAAGCTCGATGATGTCACAGGACGGAGTAAGCTATTATGTTGACGTTACACACCAGTATGGTGTGCCATCAGATGTCTGTCCTATGCCGGCAGCTGAGCTTGGTGTTGCATTGGCTGATGATTTCCCGCTTATAGGCTGCTGTGCCGTGCAGTGTAATACGACATGTGACGGAAGCCTTATGGGTAACGGGATTGAAGCAAGGTCATTTAAGATTCCTACATTTCAGCTTGCTGTGCCAATAAGACACAGGCAGGAAAGCGTACAGGAGTATGCGGCAGAAGAGGTTGTCAATGCAATCCATTTCATAGAGGAACAGACTGGAGAGAAGTTCGACTGGGATGCATTCTTTAAGAGTATGAAGCGGTTTAATGCAGAGACAGAGGAATTCTTAGAGTGGATGGAGATTTCCAAGACAGATTATCCGCAGGTTATGGGCGTAACGCTTGCACTCTACAGATATGGTGTATATCAGGCTGCCGGTGGAAGAAATCAGGCATTCCTTGATATGGATAAAAAGCTTACAAAGATGGCACTTGATGCATATAAGAATAAAGAGATGGCGGCGAAGGAGTACCGCCACAGAGCCATGACATGGGGTGTTCAGGCTGCATATTATACGGCACTCCCAATCTGGCTTCTTAACTGCTGGGGTGTTGTAACTATTGCAGATATGTTAAGTATGGTGTCTACAGAGATGGTCAACACAGAGGATAAGCACCAGGCAATGTTAGACCTTGCATATCTGTATGAGAACATGATTATGAGAAACCGCTCTAACGGCGGTTATGAGACAGGCGTAGAGGCACTCTGGCGTTTCTGCGAAATGTTTAATATTGATATAGTAATCATGTATGTTCATATGGGCTGCAAATCAATGTCAGGATATCATGGTCTATTTGAGGAAGAAGCGAGAAAACATGGAATTCATTTAATATGGGTAACGCACAATCTTATGTGTCCTGAGGATGGAACAAGAAGAGACATGAGAACGGAGATTAACAGATACATGAGAACTGTTTTCAGGGAAGAGCCGCTTGACCCGTCACTTGAGGATTTTGACGATTCTAAGAGCTGGTAAGAAGTGTGTATGCTGCATACGTGGCAGGAAAGGATAGCAGAATGAAATATTTCGGTGGTTGTGACGCAGGAAGTACATATACCAAATGCGTAATTATAGATGAGAATGGAAAAATCGCAGCTGCGGTTACTAAGAGAAGCAGGATTAATCCTGTGCTTAGTGCGAAGGATGCGCTTGACGAGGCTGTAAGCCAGGTTGACGGTCTAAACAGCGCAGAGGAGCTTACATATCTGATTGGTACGGGTTACGGAAGAAACAAAGTACCGTTTGCAGATGAGAATATATCAGAGATAAGCTGTCATGCTATGGGAGTTCATGTGACTGACCCATCGGTTAAGGCGATTATTGATATCGGCGGTCAGGATGTTAAGGGAATTGCGATTGACACTGATGGAACTGTGCTTAATTTTGCGATGAATGACAAATGTGCAGCAGGAACGGGAAGATTTTTTGAATCAATGGCGAGAGCATTTGAAATGTCTTTAGATGAATTTTCTAATCTGTCTCTTACAGCGAAGAACGTGATTCCAATAACAGCACAGTGCGCGGTATTTGCAGAGAGTGAGGTTATTTCGTTAGTAGGTGAGGGTAAGCCTATGGAGGAGATAGCGGCAGGAATACAGTTATCGGTTGCTAAGAGATGCTTTGTCATGGCTAAGAAAGCAGGTGCGGCTGACAGCGTTACACTTACAGGTGGATGTGCCAAGAATGAAGGCTTGAAGAAAGCAATAGAAAAGGTGCTTAAGATTAATGTAGTTGATCTGCCGACAGACCCACAGCTTATGGGAGCATTAGGTGCTGCAGAATATGCAAGACAGAAGGGAAGTAACGTATGATAGTATTAAAAGTGCTGGCTATTATTGCAATCGTGCTTGTTGCATTGTTTCTTCTGACTCTTGTTATATATTTCTTTAATCTGGATATGAAATTTGCAGCAGCTTTAATCAAGCCGCTTACTGCGTATTATAACTGGTCAAAGAACAGGCGTGAGACAAAGAAAAAGAAAGAACAGGATACACATAAAGAATAACAGGAAGGGCAAAAACAGCCGATGGATATATATGATGGTGAGATAAGAAAGCTTATATCAATGCTTGAAAGCCATGGAGTAAAGAGACTTCCATCACATAAAGGATGGGAGATGACTGAGAAGGAGAATCTTATCCTTAAAAGCGAGACGGCTTATGAGCTTGGCGGTGGAAGCAGTCAGGCAGTAAGTGCCATTGCATTTACACAGGATAAAGAGCTTGTGCCGGAGGATGCAGTGTATCTCGTTGGAGATGACCTGCGTGACATTAAGAATGATATCTCGTATGCAAGAATTACTGTAATCAGGCTGGACAGTGAATATATTAAGAATCATGATGACAATGCGCTGTATGCTTCAATGAGAGCGACTGATTATGTAAGATACCATGCATTTCCTAAAGGATATATGATGAGAATATCAGCTGTCAGGGAAAGAGAACCAGTGAGAGTGAGTAAAGAAGCGGTTTCACATGGGATTAACTTTGCAGCAGTAGGGCTGGGACTTATCAATGCCTACAGGAAGCGTCCTGAAGTTGAGGCTGTAAGCATATATTTTGTTACTGGGCAGGATATTGATTACACATTTTTAAAAAGTGAAGCACACAGATGTGAACAGATAACAGATTCGCTGAATCACATATTTAACGGTCTTACAATGGATTGTTCAACTTGCTCAAGCAGGGAATTGTGCGATGAAATAGATGGACTCAGGGAGCTGCATAAGAAGCAGTTGTAGCTGGCTCTGTCGAAATATGACAAAAAGAAAAGCGGAGAGATTAAGAAGTCTCTCCGCTTTTATGATGTTTTATCTGAAAAGTGATTTAACCATATCAGCATTATAAGAAATGCTTGTTGCATGTTCTACTTCAATCAGGTATAAAGCGTGTGCAGCGAGGTGTTCGGCGGCTTGTTCAAGATCTCTGATACCTGTGGTATCTTTGCAGTAATCAAGAACGGCTTCAAGTCCGTCATCAAGCACTAAGCACTCATCCTCGTGAAGTCCGATTCTTTTAAGAACCTTAGGGAGTGAATATTTAAGGAATATTGTCTTCTTTTCTTCTCTTGTGTAATCAGGAATATCAATTACTGCAAATCTTGAAAGAAGCGGTGCACTTATCTTATCCTTATCATTAGCTGTGGCGATAGGATATACGCCTGAGGTTGGGATAAGACACTCCATATAATTGTCTGTGAATCCAAGGTTATCAAGGAGTGTAAGGAGTACGTCAGCAGGGTTGGCGTTACCATTGCTAGAAGTAGCCTTATCAAGCTCGTTGATGATGAATACAAGATTAGATTCACCAGCCATGTTAAATGATTCCATAATAATACCAGGTTTGGCATTAGAGTATATTCTTGAGCTTCCTGTAAGCTGTTCAGCATCATTAATTGAACTCATATCAAGAGTTGTCCAAGGCATCTTAAGAATCTTGGCAACAAGGTAGGCAATCTGTGATTTACCTGTTCCGGCAGGACCTACAAGAAGGATACCATATGCAGGAAGAGTGTGAGTTCTGTTAATCTGAATAACAGTCTCGATAATTCTCTGCTTAACACTCTCCATACCGAAAAGCTCTTCATCAAGAATTCTTCTTGCTTCTACAGGGTCAATTGATTCGAAGTAATTGCTCTTCCACTTAATATTAAGCATGATAGAAAGTGCTCTCTGTGCATGTCTTTTCTCTTCAGGAGTTACCTCGCTTGAACGGGCAACAACAAGATTGCGTCTTGCCCATAAGCGGATATTCTCAGGGAGCGTGCTTCCTGCACAGTTAAGAAAATCTGATATGCTTGTAAGGCTTGTAAGCTTCATATCATCAGCAGATTCATCAGGTTCTTCACTATTTTCATCTGCAATGGCACTGCTCTCTAATAATCTCTCAATCATAAACTGAAGGAAACCGTCTTCAGCGGATAACTTGTTACCATTGCCAAATGCAACCTCCTGAATCTTGTATACATTATATCCTTCAGATGAGTTAGCACCTGTAAGCTTTACTTTAACTCTGTTTTCGCCAAGCCATTTGATAAGGCTTGTAAATCTTGAATCAATCTTTAAGATGTTACTTGTGAAAGATTCACCATCAATCTGGAAATCAAATGCTGTCTTCTTATAAGGGTTAGTAAATAATCCAAATGAAGTCTCATCCCACTGCTTTTCTGAATTATCAAGAACAAGAATAGGATTCTCAGGTGAAGCTGTAGGGTTGTCAGATTTAAAAGTTGTATAGGTAGACTCAAAACCGGCAGTGTTGCCAGAATTGGCATTAGCGTCATAAACTAACATATATTCCTCTTTCTGTGCATAAAGCACTTGTAATAATCTATCCTATAATAACATATTCTGTGAAGTTGGCAAGGAGAGGATTGAATGTTTAATTACAAATGTTTACTTAATTAACAGCCCTTATCTCGCCATCAGTAATAAGTGGATATCGAACCAGCTTATCATCGTCAAGGTTCTCCTTATGCATATCAACAGCACATATCTGATGATTGTCATATGATGTGTAATAATATAAGCCTTTAGTTGTATTGCAGCAGCAGGTATATATTGTTATCTCATATTTGTCATTGTCTAGCTGGCAGCAGCCACGCTGCTGGTCTACGCTGCCTAATATGTGAAAGAACTGGCTTACGCTTGATTTCTCATCGTCACCCGAAACAGAATTCATCTTAGTAAAAGCCACCTTTACGAATCTTGACTGTGATGACAGATCCCCAGGAAGTCCGAGGGCACCCATACCACGGCTGTATCTGTTGAATTCAAGCTTGTCCGAGAAATTGCTTTCAGGCTGTCTTGCAGACAGACCCATATAATTGTTAAGATTAAACATCTGTATGTTAAATGGCGGATTATTAGTAAGCACCCCTACAGGGTTATCATATATATGAAGTCCGTCTGACATGGATTCAACAGTTATGCAGCTTTCCTTGTCAGCAATAATCCAGTGAAGATTAGCACATGGAAACATTTCATTAAACTGAGTGTTGGTAAGATTAATAAATTTAAGTCTTTCTTTAGCTTCATCAACTGTCGCACACTGCGATAATATCCACGGAATGAATTCGAAAACGGCAACATTTTCAATATTACTCTCTCCGTTAAGGCCTCTTAGGTCCGGTTCGTTGTAATCCGCATTGCCAACGAAGTTAAGACCGGCCATGCCAAGCCCTTTTTCGTTAAATGCTTCATAATATAAAGGATAATCGTCAGCCACATGTGCCATTCCAATCATCGCATAGTGGTTATTCATGACGCCCATAAATCTGAAATTAATAGGATAATTTCTAGGTGTGACAGTCACCTCATCACCATAAGAAAATTCATAATCTAGTGTTCTTCCCATATAGAAATCTTTAGTTTTATAAGTAGCTGCTGTACACATAAGCCCTCCTGTATGTCTTGGATTATAGTAATATTCTGATTATTTATTAAAAAATAATACATTACAGTTCTTTTTTTTACAATACAATTTCATGAAAACACTGTAGTATCCATATCATAAACTTAATAAATCAAAGACAAAGGCGTCGTACATCTGGTGTACGGCGCTTTTATTGTTTATTTTGTTAATAATTAATCATGCAAAAAAGGAAGGGAGCTGGTTTTATGAAGAAAAAGTTAGGATTAGGAAGTGGCGTGGCAATATGTGTAGGACTTATTGTTGCCACAAGCTGTCTTGTTTCTTTGGGAACAGGAATGGGTTCAATAGGCCGATGGTTTATCATTCCGCTATTTGCAGTAATGGTGCTGAACTGGTTTATTGGAATATCATTTGCAGAACTGAATGGACTTATGCCAAGAGTTCAGGGAGGTACAGGACAGTATCTTCTGGCCGGTATGGGACCACTTCCATCATTAATTGGTAATCTGTCAGCCTATGTAATTACAGAAATATTAAGCATGACAGCAGAGATTACACTTTGCGGACTTGTTTTAAAAGGTCTGTTTCTGCCACATGTAGATAACAGGATAATATCAATTATAATAATGGCATTGTTTCTTGTGATTAATCTTTTTGGTGTAGATATATTTTCAAAGGTACAGAACATAGTAGTATTCCTGCTTATCGGTTCAATGGTTCTTATTGGATTAATAGGTGTATGTAAATTAGGAATAAGCTCAAATGTTGTTGACTATGCAGCAAATGCACCAACATTTGAGCAGATAGGCGGATTTAAGGGACTTTGCTCATATGCCGCACTTGCATTCTGGCTGTTTATAGGTGTTGAGTTTATTATTCCGGTAGCAAAGGATTTGAAGAATCCAAGAAGAGATGTACTTCTTTCTATGACAATAGGTCTGGTTTTACTGTTTTTTGTACAGAGCATTCTTGGTATAGGAATGACTAACTATGTAAGTCTTGATATTCTTGCCAATGACCCAGCAGGTACTCCTCATATGACATACGCTACTAACCTTTTAGGCAATGCAGGACGTATATGGATGGGAATTATAACCATACTTGCAGCAGCTTCGACAATTAATACAGTATATGCCTCTGTTTCAAGAATTGTACAGGGTATGGGCGAGGAAGGCATGATGCCATCAGTATTTGCTAAGACAAACAAGAGAGGTGCAGCATGGGTCGGACTTGTAGTGTTATTTGTATTCGTTACAGGAATAATTGCTTCAGGACTTGGAGCAACAGAGGGTGTAAGTTTTCTGTTATTGTCAGGTTCATGCTTCTGGTTATTAACATACTGCCTTGTACATGTAACAGTGCTTATACTCAGAAAAAGAAATCCTGAATATCCAAGGAAGAAGTGGCTTACATTAGGCGGAATACCTCAGATAATAGGTATTCTTGGAAATGTATACATGATATGGAATATATCAACAGGAGAAACCAGAATTAAGATATTTGAGTTGTGTGGAGTTTTATTTGCCGTACTTGTAGTTTATTCAATAATCTGGGTATGTGGAGTTATGAAAGCAAGCCCATTCCAGCCGGTACCGGTTGAAGTGATAAATGATGCTTCTGTCAAGTTCAATGAACTTGTAAAGAAGGAAAATGAAGAAAAGGCACTTGCAGGTGCAGAAGGAGAGGTAAACTAAATGGCAGAGAAGAGAGTAAATTATTCATCAGGAGCTCCATTAGAAGAAAAAGTAGGATACAGTAGAATGATAAAGGTTGGTGACCATATATATGTTGGCGGAACAACGTCGGTACAGCCGGATGGTACAGTATATGGGGAAAATGCCTATGAGCAGACCAGATATGTACTTGAGAAGCAGGTAAAGCTTATTGAACAGGCTGGTGCAGCTGTTGGAGATGTTATTAAAGTAGATGTATTTGCTGTAGATATGAAAATGTGTGCAGATATATCGAGGGCATATTCAGAGATATTTCATGATATCAGACCATTATGTACAGTGGTTGGAACACCTGCACTTAACAGACCGACACAGTTTGTGGAGATAATGATGGAAGCAGTCATAGGCTGCGGATTATAGAGGAGGAATTATTATGTATCCGGAAGTTGATTTTTTATATCTTAATGAACAGGAAATGATAAAGGCTGGCGTAAAGAATATGCCTAAATGCATAGACACAATGGAAGACGTTCTTAAATGTCTTACAAAGGGTGATTTCGTAATGGGAGGTGAAAACCATAATTCTCATGGCTGTATGGTAACATTCCCGAATGAATCTCCTTTTCCGAATATGCCAAAGAATGTAGGAGAAGATAGAAGATTTATGGCAATGCCGGCATATATAGGAGGACCATTTGATATGGCTGGTATGAAATGGTATGGTTCTAATACAGCTAATAAGGAAATAGGTCTGCCAAGGTCAATACTTATGGTTATGCTTAATGACAAGACAACCGGTGCACCGGTGTGTCTGATGAGCGGTAATCTTCTGAGCGCTTACAGGACTGGTGCAATTCCTGGTGTAGGGTTAAGACATCTTGCACCAAAGGGTGCTAAGACGGGAGCAATATATGGTCCTGGTGTAATGGGAAAAACAAGCCTTGATGCATTTATGGCAACATGCCCAGAGCTTGATACACTTAAGGTAAAAGGCAGAGGAAAGAAATCATTAGACAGTTTCCTTGAATATGTCAAAGCTACATATCCACAGCTTACAACTGTAACAGTGGTAGATGATATAGAAACTCTGGTAAGAGACAGTGATGTTATATCATTTGCAGCCACAGCAGGAACAGATCCGTCAAAATATGCATATGTCAAAGGTGAATGGATAAAGCCGGGAGCACTTATTGTTGCTCCAAGTGCATTTGATATGGAGACAGATTTTCTCAAAGAAAAATGTAAGATGGTAGTTGATAATATAAAGCTTTACGAGGCATGGGCAGAGGAATATCCATATCCGACATTTGGCTCAATTAACATAATAGGTGCAAAGTTTACAGATATGTGCCATGATGGAATTATAAGTAAAAGTGATATTACTGATATGGGAGATATATTGCTTGGCAATGCATCAGGAAGAGACAGTGATGATCAGATAATTGTATATTCTGTTGGAGGAATGCCTGTAGAAGATGTTGCCTGGGGTAAGGTGTGTTATGAAAATGCTGTGAAAATGGGACTCGGAACGAAGCTTAACCTATGGAACAAGCCTGATATGTGTTAAAAGAATATGAAATACATGTATATGCTGTAAATATAAAAAGACCTGTATGGCTGCAAATAGCGCATTCCATGCAGGTTTTTTATTGATTTCTCCTCCTATTCGACATAATTCGACATGCATACGTTGTATTATCTATATAAAACATAAGGGTAAAGTCTTTTTGGAGGATAGAATGAAACGGATAATATGTGTTTTACTGGTAACAGTATTGATTGTAAGTATGCTGTTGTCATGTAGTATACCATTAAGAAACAGTGGAGAAGAAAAACAGAGAATAGTTGTACAGCTTGACCAGGATTACTGGCTTGCAAGTGTAGGAAAAATGTTGAAAGAACATTTTCCGGATGTTGAATTTGATTTTGTCATAAGCAGGGGAGGAGCACAGTATCTTAATGATGCAGCGCTTAATGATGATCTTGCGGATATAATAATAGATGCATCATCATGGACACAGACGTCTTCGTCTGATGATGATTATGATATTAATCCCAGGGATTATCTATATGATTTTTCATGTACAGATATTACAAACATGTTTTATAAGGTATATCTTGATGGATTTACCAATGAAGATGGTTCTGTGAACTGGCTTCCTGGTGCTGCGAGCGTGGAGGGGATACTTGCCAATACAGCAGTTTTTGAGAAATATGGAATAGAGCTGCCTCATGATTATGTAACATTTGTTGAAGCATGTAATAAGTTCAGTGAATATGGGATAAGAGGGTTTGCAACAGATTATAAATATGATTATACAGATTCATATATGTTACAGGCGTGGTCGATTCCTTTGTTACAAAGTACAGAAGGGCGTACCTGGCGTTATGAAGCAATGGACGGAAATATAGATCACATACCGGATGAGCTGGGTGTGAAGTTGTTCTCGAGACTTGGACGGGTTTTGAAAGATACTGATGCGCAGGCAGATGACACAAAAAGAGGATATTCAAGTATATTCCAGGATTTTGTGTCCGGGAAGATTGCAATGATACGCCAGAGTACTAATATTGCAGAGTATCAGGATGAGGGAATGAATAATCTCATTCTTTTGCCATATTTTGGGGAGACAGATAATGATAACTGGTATTTCAGTACACCCGGATATTCAATAGCTATGAATGGAAAACTTAAAGGAGCAGGGAAAAAAGAAGAGCTGGCACTGGATATAGTAAGATATATGTTTGGCAGTGATGTAATGAATGCAATGGCAGACAGAATACAGTCGGTTGTTGTGTATAATAAAGATGTAAATGTAGATGTGCAGGACATATTTTCTAACCTGATTCCTTATATTGAAAGTAATCATATGTATACATATATAAGGAATGACAGTATATGCCGTGCAAGCTACGCAGCAGTACAGAAAATACTGGCTGGAGATGTGAATGTCACGCAGGCAGTGGAAGTGTTTAACAATAACTACAATGCGGTAAAAGAAAAATCCCCTGTTATTACCACATTTGACAGGGAATATCAGTGGAGAATATCAGATACAGGAAGTGAGGCATTTTCAGTGAGAGTTAATACACTCCGGGAAATATGTAATGTGGATATGCTGATTGCACCTGCTGCCATGAATGCCGGAGACATCTATAAGGGAAGTTATACAGCAGCACAATTACAGGCACTTCTAATGGGTGGAGGAGTGAAATTTTATACGAAGGATGCAACAGGAGCTGAGATTAAAGATGTTGTGCGGTGCCTTGTGGAAGGCTGTGGACGGGATGACGACCCGATATCATGGGATACGCTGCCGGCATCAAGCGGATTTACAATGAAGATATCAAGAGACGATAAGGGTAATATGCATCTTGAGGATATTCTGACAGATGGAAAGTCAGTAGAAGACGAAAAAATATATTCTTTCTGTTATGTTGACGTTTCTGGTCATACTTTGTTGGAATGTGCATATAATTATGATATGTCAGAGCATGACGGAGTGCATATGTATAAGGCTGAGGCAGACATCAAAGAAGGCGAAAAATATGACGGATATATAGCTCATACAACAAATGTAGCCAAGCAATGGATACAGTATTTTTCTGATGGAGGCAGACTGGATGCACCAGAAGTTTATATACAGAAGAGCTGATTATCTTGGGAAAGGAAACAGGTCAATTGAAGAAGAATGAGTATAGCAAATATTTCTTTGTTGCAGTAGGTGTGGCAATAGTTGTATTTGTGTGTGTGGGTGTAATAATGCTTAATTATTCCATTACTGTCAAAAGAGAACTGTATGAGACAAGCTCGAAGAATCTTAATGAAGTGTATACGCAGGTCAGTGAAAAATTCATGCAGATAACCGGGCAGCAGTGGAACCTGCTTGGAATGACAGGCGATTATATAGATGAGGCTGGTGAAAATATAGACAGTATCAGTAAGTTTCTTGCTGAATGGAAGAATGAATGGCATTACACAGAATTTTATTTTATAGACGATGCCTGTAATTACCTGTCGTCGTCAGGTAAAAAGGGGTATCTTGAACTTGGAAATACATGGAAAAGTCTTGTGATAGACAGAAAAAATGTTGTAGTGGACGGTTCGCTTCCGGGAAGTGATGAGGTAATGTTTTTTGCAATACCCGTCCAGCCTGCAGATGTTAATGGTTTTAAATACAGTTCCATAGCGGTTTCATACAATACAGAAGCTATTAATAAAGAACTGGGTGTCAAAGCATTTTCAAAGGACACAAGCAGTTATGTAATATATGATAATGGTGATATTGTGTTAAAGTCTGAAGGCAGCATGGATATAGGTGGTAATATATTTTATCATCTGAAAAATGCAGATATATCTGGTAAGTCACTGGATGGTTTTATAAAAAGTGTAAAGAATTCAGATGCAGAAGAAATGGTGTTCCAGCTTGATGAAACCCAGTATTGTCTTGTTTATGTTCCTATTGGATTTGATAACTGGGGGCTGATATCAATGGTTCCTATAAGCGTCGCCAATTCAAGCTCTCAGGCGGTTCAGCATAGAACCGTTATAATGACAATGCAGATAGGGATACTGCTTCTTATAGTGGCATGTGTAGTATTATATGCATATTACAAAAGATATGTAAGTGAGAAGAATCATGAAATTGCAAGACGGGATTTATTATTTTCAATTATGGCTAAGAATCTGGATGATGTGTATATTATGCTTTCGTGGGGAGACTGGAGAAAACTGTATGTAAGCAGAAATATCGAGAGAGTTCTGGGAATAAGGAACAGTGAATATGATGGTCTCCTTAAAAATTTTGGAGAACTGGAAAAGAGGGGAGAAGTTCCTGAATGGAATGATATTGTGAAGCTGGCGAAAGGAGAATCTGCTGTTAATGAATACTGGATAAAGCCAGCAGATTCAAGTGAATACAGACTTTTTAACCAGGGATGTTATCACATGGATAAAGACGGAGATGATGTTCTTGTAATAATTCTGTCAGACAGAACTTACGAGCAGCAGATAAGAAATCATATGGAAGATGCACTTCACACAGCAGAGGCGGCAAATCGTGCAAAAAGCCAGTTTCTGTCTAATATGAGTCATGATATAAGAACTCCCATGAATGCAATTGTAGGATTTTCACAGCTTATGTTAAGACATTATAATAATCCGGATAAAGTCAGAAACTATGCAGAAAAGATAGTTGTTTCAAGCCAGCATCTGCTGAGGCTTATTAATGATGTCCTTGATATGAGTAAAATTGAGTCGGGGAAAACTACTCTTAATCTTTGTGATGTGAATCTTGCTGACATCGTAAAGGAGACAGACAATATAATCAGACCACAGGCAAAGAAGAAGAACCAGACATTTGTCGTTAAATCAGATGATATTGAGTATTGCTGTATTACTGCAGATAAATTAAGACTAAGTCAGATTCTTATTAATATATTGTCTAATGCGGTTAAATATACAGGAGAAGGCGGTAACATAACATTTGAAATAAAAGAAGTAAAAGTTACCAATCCACAGATTGCAAAATACAAATTTATTATATCTGATAATGGAATAGGAATGAGTGAAGAATATTTAAAAGAAGTATTCAAACCGTTTACTAGAGAAGAGACAAGTCTTACGGATGCAGTCCAGGGAACAGGACTTGGAATGGCAATAACCAAAAATCTGATTGACCTCATGGGTGGAACTATAAAGGTATTCAGCACACAGGGGGTGGGGACAACTTACGAGGTAACTATGGAATTCAGAATAGCAGATATTAATACTAACAAAGATCTCTGGAACAGATATAACCTACCAGTACATGAGATTGAACAAGATCATGTATTGGTAGGTAAGAATTTTCTGATAGCAGAAGATAATGGTATTAACTCAGATATGCTTAAAGAGCTTCTTAAGGAACAAGGTGCAACATGCGACTGTGCAAGAGATGGAATGGCAGCAGTAAACATATTTAAACATTCCAAGAAAGGTCAGTATGACATGATATTCATGGATGTGCAGATGCCTAATATGGATGGCTACGAGGCAACAAGAACAATAAGAAAGACAAAGCATCCTGATGCAAAGGATATACCGATTGTTGCCATGACTGCCAATGCATTTGCCAGTGATGTGCGAGCAGCTTTCGAGAGTGGAATGGATGCACATCTTGCAAAACCTATAGATTTAGACCGCATAAAGAACATAGTTGAAAATTTTACATAGATTTTACATAATGTACATAATACATTTTACAATGCTCATTTAGAATACACATGATATGTGAAAAAGTCGTTCAAAAAGGAGCTTATGTAAAATGAATATTTTTGGTGTACTTACGATGGCAGGCGGATTGGCTTTGTTCTTATATGGAATGAATGTCATGGGAGATTCCTTAGCAAAGCTGTCCGGAGGTAAATTAGAACAGATACTTGAAAAACTTACTTCTAAAAGAATTATGGCAGTATTGCTTGGTATGGCTGTGACAGCAGTTATACAGTCATCATCTGCAACTACGGTAATGGTTGTAGGCTTTGTTAATTCGGGTATTATGCAGCTTTCACAGGCTGTAGGTATTATTATGGGTGCCAATATTGGTACGACAGTGACTTCATGGATGTTATCACTTACAGGTATAAACGGAGCAGGATGGATTAATCTTTTAAAGCCATCATCCTTCTCGCCAGTGCTTGCTGTTATTGGTATAATTATGACAATGACTTGCAAGGATAATTCTAAGAAAAAGGATATAGGTAATATTCTTCTTGGATTTGCAATTCTTATGTTTGGTATGGAAACTATGAGTGGCGCAGTTGCACCGCTGGCTGACAATGAGAAGTTTACGGGTATGCTTACACTGTTTTCTAATCCGTTATTCGGACTTCTTGCAGGTACAGTGCTTACGGCAGTTATCCAGTCATCATCAGCGTCGGTTGGTATACTGCAGGCATTATGTGTAACAGGTGCGGTTAACTATGCGACAGCAATTCCTATTATTATGGGACAGAATATAGGTACATGTGTAACAGCACTTATATCTTCTGTAGGTGCAAAGAAGAATGCCAAGAGAGCATCAATGATACATCTTTATTTTAACATGATTGGTACTGTTATATTTATGGTTATATTTTACAGCCTGAATATGTTTGTTCATTTTGAATTTTTATCAATACCGGCAAATGCAGCAGGAATAGCAGTGATTCACAGTCTCTTTAATATTGGATGTGTAATTATACTTTTCCCATTTTCTAATCTGCTTGTGAAGCTGGCAACTCTTTCTATTCCTGATGGAAAACATGAGGAAGTTATTCAGACAGGTGTGGCAGCAGATCTTGCAGCACTTGATGAAAGATTCTTAGAGACTCCTGCAGTTGCAATGGAGTTATGCAGGAATACGGCTGTGAAGATGGCACATCTGTCACAGAAAGCGTTAGATAAGGCACTTGACATTATTAATAATTATTCAGATGCTGCATATGATGAGGTTGTGGCAATGGAAGAAGATGTCGATAAGTATGAGGATAAGCTGGGTTCATATCTTGTAAAGGTTGGTAACTGCGATTTATCAAGACATGATAATCATACATTTTCAATACTTCTTCACTGCATGAGTGATTTTGAAAGAATATCTGACCATGCAATTAATATTGCAAAATCTGCAAAAGAGATGAACAGCAGGGAATCCTCTTTTTCACAGAATGCAAGAAAAGAACTTGAAACATTTGCAAAAGCGGTACATGATATAGTTGGTAACACAGTACAGGTTTTTGAAAATCAGGATATTGAAGCGGCAAAGCATATTGAGCCGTTAGAACAGGTTATCGACGGATTGAACCTGGAAATTAAGCAGCGTCATATCAACAGATTAAGAAAAGGCAGATGTACAATTGAAACAGGACTTATACTCGAAGATATTATGACAAATTTTGAGAGAGTATCAGACCATTGCTCTAATATTGCTGTGTGTATGATTGAGGTAAGAGATAATGGTTTTGAAACACATGGATATCTGGAGCATCTTACAAATGAGGATAATCCTCAGTTTGCAAAAGAATGCAGAGATTATTATAAACAGTATCAGCTTCCGGAATTAAAGAAGGCTGACTAGAACAGGAGATGAGAATATGGCTCTTATATACATAGTTGAGGATGATGAAAGTATAAGGGAAATAGAGACAATTGCACTTAAGAACAGTGGACATATGGTAGGTGCATTTGGAAGCTCCAAAGAGTTTTTTAAGAAACTTGATGAGATTCTTCCAGACCTTGTATTACTTGATGTGATGCTTCCTGATGAAAGCGGTTATGACATCATTAAGAAGTTGAGACTGAATTCTGCAACTAAGAGACTGCCTGTTATTATGGTAACAGCAAAGTCTACAGAGCTTGATATGATAAAGGGACTTGAGGATGGTGCTGACGATTATATTAAGAAGCCGTTTTCTGTAATGGAGCTTATTACCAGAGTTAAAACACTTCTTAGAAGAACAGAAACAGATGAGGCAGGCGTGCTTGATGTAGGAGAGATTGAACTGAATCATGAAAGGCATGCGGTTACGGTCTCAGGAAAGCAGGTTGAACTTACATTTAAAGAATATGAATTGTTAAGATATCTTATGGCTAACAAAAATATAGTGCTTTCAAGAGATTCTATTGTACTTAAGGTATGGGGAACAGAATTTGAAGGCGAGTCAAGAACTGTGGATATGCATATTAAGACTTTAAGACAGAAGTTAGGTGATGCAGGCTCGCGCATAAGAACCGTCCGTAATGTAGGATATGTTATTGAGTAGCCTGATATAATTAACAGACAGAACAGGGTGAATATATGAAGCAGAAGATTAATTTAAGGCTTATTGGAATAGCAGTTATAGCAGTTCTTGCTACAGCTATCGGAATAACTTTTATATATTATGGGCTGTTTAAGAAACAGGTCCAGGCCGGACTGAGAACTAATGCTGAAGTACTCATGGAAACCGGGGTTTTTGAAAAGTCGTCACAATATGAAGATGTAAAGCTTCCAATTAATAATCTCAGGGTTACATGGATAGATTCAGATGGTGTAGTACTTTTTGATAATGATAATGACATTAATGTAATGCCTAATCACAAAGACAGACCTGAGGTGCAGGATGCATTTTATACCGGACATGGACAGTGCGTAAGAAATTCTGACACGATGGATATGAATACCTTTTATTATGCTTTAAAACAGAGGGATGGGACTGTTATAAGAGTATCCTGTGATGCAAGCAGTATGCTAAGTGTGTTTGGCAATGTGTTTCCGGCAGTAACAGGAATACTTGCAGTAATTATAGTAGTGTGTATCGTTCTTTCACAATTACTTACAAGGACACTTATTGAGCCTATCGAGAGAATGGCTAAGAATATAGATTCCGTACAGGAGAAGCCTGTATATAAAGAAATAGCACCTTTTGCAGAGAAAATCAGGACACAGCATGAGAATATTCTTGCTGCTGCAAGAAGCAGACAGGATTTTACTGCAAATGTATCACATGAACTAAAGACTCCTCTTACCGCAATTTCAGGCTATGCCGAGCTTATTGAGAATGAGATGGTAAACCATGAACAGGGGATACATTTTGCACATGAGATTAAGCGTAATTCAGAAAGATTATTATCATTAATTAATGATATTATAAGGCTTTCAGAATTAGACCACAGCGAAATGCCAAGGCAGTATGAGAATTTTGATTTGTATGAGTTTGTTAAGGATTGTGCAGAGTCTCTGCAGGTTAATGCGCAGAAACAGGGAATACGTTTTTCATATAGAGGTTCAGCATGCATGATTCGTGGTAATAAGGATATGATAAGGGAGCTTATTGATAATCTTGTACAGAATGCAATAAGATATAATAAAGAAGGCGGACATGTGGAAGTGTTTGCAGGAATGGTAGATGGCAAGCCAAGGTTAGAAGTGACTGATGATGGAATAGGAATTCCTAAGGATCAGCAGGACAGAGTATTTGAAAGATTTTACAGAGTTGATAAGAGCCGTTCAAAGGAAACTGGTGGAACAGGGCTTGGCCTTGCTATTGTAAAGCATATTGTAGAACTTCATGATGCAAGAATATATTTAGAAAGTGAAGTTGACAAGGGGACACAGATACGCATCGTATTCTAGAATGATTAAGAGTGGAAGTTTTTATGTCTTTCACTCTTTTTTCTTTTTATAACAGAGTGATTGTGTTATATTATATAAAAAGAGAAAAACAGATATAATCTGCAAAAACAAGGAATATAATATATATTGAGTATTAACTGTTACAGGTGGCGGACACTCTCAAATTATAATATACAATTAGGTAAAAATATGTTATATTTGAACATATGCAGGTTAAACTTGTTTAATGAGGTGAATGAATTGCTTAATGAGAATAAAATCAAAATGATGACCAAGATGGCAATATATGAAAAGAATGAAGGAAAAAGCATGTTGAAAACTGCCAAGTATTTTAAGGGTGATTACATCGCTTTTGGAGTATTAAAGACAGTGATTGCCACTACATTTGCAGGAGTAATTCTTCTGGCGATGTATTTCCTGTGTAACGCAGAAGGAATGATAAGAGATATCAATAATCTGGATTATATAGGACTTGCCAAGAAATTTGCATTGTATTATGTGCTTATGCTTATCGTATTCTGTGTAATTGCCGGGTTTGTATATTATTTCAGATATGAGAATACCAGAAAAGGTATTAAGAGGTATTTTTCAAGGCTTAATAAGCTGGAAAGATTCTATACAGGGCAGAAGAAGAAATAATTATTTGGAGGCATAGATGGCATTTTTATTGGAATTAAAGGAAAGTTTTAAGAAATTTTACAACAGATATAATACATATATAGTACCAGCATCAAAGTTTATTATTGCATTGATATGTTTTATTATGATTAATACAAGTATTGGTTACATGGACAAGTTGAAGAATCCGGTGTTTGCACTGTTACTTTCTGTTATATGTGCATTTCTTCCAGGTGGGTTTACACTGATAGTTCTTTCAGCGTTTATTCTTATACAGTTGTATGTAATAGCTCCAGAATTTGCATTGCTGGTATTGTGTATAATGCTTCTGATGTATCTTCTGTATTTCAGATTTGCACCTAAAACAGCTTATATACTTATTATCACAGCCATGTTCTGCTGGGTGAAGATACCATTTGCACTTCCAGTAGCGGTTGGTCTGTGCTCGTCAGTGGCGGCAGTTATTCCGGTGAGCTTTGGCATAATTATGTACTATATAATCAGAACTGCAAGTGATTATGAGGCTGCTATTTCTGATGATTCTTTGTCGGAGAGTATGAAACAGATATCTTTTCTTATAGAAAGCCTTTTAAAGAACAGACAGATGCTGGTGCTTATTATAGCAGTTGCAGTTACTATTATTGTTGTATACATTATCAGAAGACAGAAAATCGATCATTCATGGAAAATAGCTATTATTGTGGGCAGTATAATACAGTTCCTTATTCTTGTTGTTGGACAGATAGCTTTGAAATCAGATTTTAATATTGCTCTTATAATTACTGGAGTTATACTTGGGGTTGCAGCTGCATATATCTGCAATATTGTTTTCTTTGCACTTGATTATAAGAGAACAGAGTATGTACAGTATGAGGATGATGAATATTATTATTATGTAAAGGCTGTACCAAAGATTAACGTTGCAAATGCTGATGTAAGAATTAAGCATATTAATGCTAAAAAGACGAAGAAGACATCTGATATAAGACAGATGAGAGCAGGAGATACAGTTAAAGATAATGGATATGCAGTATCTAACGAGGAAGAAGATGATATTTTATTCTATGATGATGATAAGTAATTATCAGAATACATTTTGCTAGTTTTATGTAGGATTATAAGAAGAACGGAGGCGATAATACAGTGAATAATTTCATAAGGGATTATCTTGTTAAATTATATATTCCGCGTATAACATGGACCGATATTATTGAGATTGTGATTATTGCTTTTGTTATATATAATGTCATGGTATGGATTAAGAATACCAAGGCATGGGTATTGCTTAAGGGAATTATTATTGTTGTTATATTTGCACTGATTGCATATATTCTTAATCTTAAGACTATTCTGTGGATTGCAGGTAAGACAATCAGTGTTGGTATTATTGCACTTGTTATCATATTCCAGCCGGAGCTAAGAAGAGCATTAGAGCAGCTTGGACGAAAGAAGATTCTGTTTGGACTTTTCAGGTTTAATGACGGAAGAGAAAAGGGTGAAAGATTTAGCAGTAAGACAGCTGAAGAGATAGTAAGGGCATGCTTTGATATGGGAGCTGCTTATACAGGAGCACTTATAGTTATTGAACAGGATATGGTTCTGGAAGAATATGAGAAAACAGGAATTGCTGTTGATGGCCTGGTTACAAGCCAGCTGCTTATCAATATATTTGAGCATAATACGCCGCTTCACGATGGTGCTGTTATTATAAGGGGAGACAGGATTGTTGCTGCAACATGTTATCTTCCTCTTTCAGATAATAGCAATCTTAATAAGGCTCTTGGTACAAGGCACAGAGCAGGCGTTGGTATCAGTGAAGTGACAGATAGTATGACTATTATAGTATCTGAAGAAACCGGTAGGGTTTCAGTGGCTGTTGGTGGAGAACTTATTCATGATATTGATGCGGATTCTCTTAGAAACAAGCTGGAATATCTTCGCAGAAGAACTATTGATGTGAAGTCGTTCAAGATATGGAGAGGAAGGTTAAAGCATGAAGGAAAAGATGTTTAAGAACCTGAGCCTTAAGATTCTGTCGGCTATATTTGCAGTCGTTTTGTGGACGGTTATAGTTAATGTATATGACCCAACCACGAGTTATACATTCAGTAATGTGACAGTACAGCTTATTAATACCGAGAGTCTGACTGATAAGAATTACAGTTATGAGATTGTAGAGGGTGGCAAGATATCAGTATATGTAAGCGGTCCAAAGAGTATTGTTACTAATATCAAAGCAAGTGATATTGTTGCAACTGCGGATCTTAGTAAGATAAGCGCGTTTGCTGATTATGTTGATATTCATGTATCAGTTGTTAAAGATGGACAGGTTCTTAATAATGTTGAAGCTACACCTAAAACATCTGCTGTAAGATTAAGCATAGAAAACAGAGATACTAAGACTGTAAATGTCGTTTCAGACATTACCGGTTCAGCGGCAGATGGCTATGCAGTGGTAAAAAGAGTGCTTAATCCAACATCTGTTAAGGTTACAGGACCTTCGTCTGTTATCGATAATATAGACTATGCAGGGATATCTTTTGATGTGACAGGAGCGACTGCAGATGTGACGGGAACAGCAGATATTCATTTGTATGATTCTGATAATAATGAAATTAATGATTCTTCTGTTGAACTTACACAGACAAGTGTGGGCTATATTGCACAGGTTGTAAGGACTAAGACTGTAAGTATAGAAGTTAAGACGTCAGGAAAGCCGGCAGACGGATACAGAGTTTCAGGAGTGACGCTTAATCGTGATAGTGTTGTTGTATATGGTGATACCAATATGCTTAACAGCCTTGATAAGATTGTTATTCCGGCAAGTAATATTAATGTAGATGGTTTGACTGAAAATAAAGTGTACAAGTTTGGCCTTACGGATTACATAGATAAATCGCTTACAATTCTTGATAATGCAAGAATTGAGGTTACAGTAAGAATTGAGAGTACAGGTAATAAGACAATAACACTTAATACATCAGATATTAAGGTTAGTGGACTTGAAACCGGAATGAGTTACAGCTTCGAGGATAGAACATTTTCAATAGATGTTGAAGGCTCAGAGGCTGCAATTGCTGCATTAGATGCATCTGCTATAACGATGACAGCAGATTTGTCTACATATACTACATCAGGAATACAAAGCATTACATTGTCGGTTAAACTTCCGGATGGAGTTACATTAAAGAAAGCAGCATCTGTTAATGTATTGTTTGATAATATACAGGAGACAGAAACTAATCAGTCGACTCAGGAAACAACATCAGTGACGACTAGAAATTGAGAGGTGATTCATATGGTAAGTGAGAAGATACTAGTTGGAAGTGCATTGGGAATACATCTTCGACCAGCAGGAGCAATGTGTGACACTGCTGTCAAATTTGATTCACATATAACATTTACATTTGGGAATAAGACTGTTAATGCAAAGAGTGTTATATCAATTCTTGCATCAGGCGTCGGCTGTGGCGATGAGATTACGCTTATGGCTGAAGGACCAGATGAAGAAGAGGCATTGAAAGCAGTTTCTGAGAGCTTTAGAAAAGCTTTACAGGACTAATATATAAAGAAAAGAGGTAAAGGGTATGGGTTATATGGATACTTACAAAGCGTGGTGTGAGAATGAATATTTTGATGAAGCCACACGCGCAGAACTCAAATCAATCGCAGGAGATGAGAAAGAGATTGAAGACAGATTCTACAAGGATCTTGAGTTCGGAACAGGAGGACTTAGAGGTGTTATCGGCAATGGTACTAACAGAATGAATGTGTACATTGTAAGAAAAGCAACACAGGGTCTTGCTAACTTTATTATCAAAGAGGGAACACAGGATAAGGGTGTTGCAATTTCTCATGATAACAGAAGAATGTCAAGAGAATTTGCACAGGAAGCGGCTCTTTGTCTTGCTGCTAATGGTATTAAGGTGTATATTTTCCCATCATTAAGACCAACTCCAGAACTTTCTTTTGCTGTAAGAGAACTTCACTGCACAGCAGGTATAATGGTTACAGCAAGCCATAATCCACCAGAATACAATGGATATAAGGTATACTGGGATGACGGATGCCAGATAACAGCACCTAAGGATACACAGATTATCAACGAAGTTAAGGCCGTTACAGACTTTAATGATGTTAAGACTATTGATGAAGAAGAGGCAAGAGTAAGAGGGCTTTATAATATTATCGGATATGATATGGATGATGCATTTATTGCAGCATTAAAGAAGCAGAGCCTTAACGGAGATATTATTAAGCAGGTTGCTGATGATATTAAGATTGTATACTCTCCATTCAATGGTACAGGTAATGTTCCTGTAAGAAGAATTTTAAGAGAGTTAGGTTTCAAGAATGTATATGTTGTTCCAGAACAGGAGAAACCAGATCCTGACTTTACAACACTTGAGTACCCTAATCCGGAAGATCCTAAGGCATTCACATATGCATTAAGACTTGCTAAGGAAGTTAATGCGGATATTATTCTTGCAACTGATCCTGATGCAGACAGACTTGGTGTATATTCTAAGGATACTAAGTCAGGTGAGTACAAGTCATTCACAGGTAATATGTCTGGTATGCTTATTGCTGAATACCTTCTTTCACAGAGAAAGGAGAAGGGACTTCTTCATGAGAACGGTGCATTTGTAAAGACAATTGTATCTACTAACCTGGCTGACCTTATTGCCAAGGAATATAACTTAAAGCTTATTGAAGTTCTTACAGGATTCAAGTATATTGGTGAGCAGATTAAGTTCTTTGAACAGAATAATACATACGAATATGAATTCGGTTTTGAAGAGAGTTACGGTTGCTTAGTTGGAACTCATGCAAGAGATAAGGATGCCATCGTAGCTGTTATGGCATTATGTGAAGCAGCAGCTTACTATAAGTCTAAGGGCATTACTTTATGGGATCAGATGATTAACATCTTTGATAAGTATGGTTACTTCAAGGAAGGACAGAAGGCTGTAACTATGAAGGGTGCGGAAGGTGCTGTTCAGATCGCTAAGATGATGGATGATTTAAGAAATAATCCACCTAAGAAGTTCGGAGCGTGGGATGTTGTAGAGTTCAGGGATTATAAGAAAGATGAGTGTACAGTCATTGCTACAGGAGAGAAGAAACCAACAGGTCTTCCAGAGTCTAATGTACTTTACTTCGAGCTTAATGACCATGCATGGTGCTGTGCAAGACCTTCAGGAACAGAGCCTAAGATTAAGTTCTATATGGGTGTTAAGGGTACAGGTCTTGAAGATGCTGATAAGAAGTTAGAAGAACTTACTGATGCAGTTTCTGAAATTGTTGGTTTATAATCAGTTCAAATTTAATTAACAACTAAAACACAATATGAACACATTTCGTTGTTATATTACATGTATTGACAGTGAGATGTGTTCATTTGTTATGTATGGAATCTTCACTGTGATAATACAATGGTAAAAGGAGAGAATGATTATGTATAATGACAATAATGAGAATGATTCACAGTACCGTTACAGTGGCAGTGATATACCATATAACAATACTAATAATAACAGTACAGCCAATAATAACACAGCATTTTCAAGTGCACCTTATGATGCTAAGAAGCACAAGAGACACAAAGGCGGATTTGCAAAGAAAGCAGCATGCTTTGTTCTTTCTGCGGTACTTTTTGGCGCAATAGCCGGTTCGGTTATGGTTGGTGTTAATTATGCAGGTGGTAAGATTGTTGGTAGTAATAAGTCTAATGCGACAGGTGTTAATATATCAACAGTAAGCAATAATATTTCTAATGTTGCTAAGACAGATTCTGCAATTACAGAAGATACTGATCTTTCATCATCATCGAAGATGGATGTAGAGGCAGTTGCTACAGCAGCCCTTCCTGCAATGGTTCAGCTCAATGGTACAACAACAGTTAAAAGTTCAAGTTATTTTGGATATGGACAGAGCTATGAAGCAACATCAAGTGGTACAGGTATTATTGTAGGTAAGAGTGATACTGAATTACTTATTGTAACTAATGCCCATGTTGTTGATAATATTGATAATCTTAAATGTGTATTCTCTGATGGCACAAGCGCAAGCTGTTCAGTTAAGGGTTCTAAGTCAGATCAGGATATTGCAGTAGCTGCAGTATCATTAAGTGATATTTCATCTGATACAGCGTCTAATATTGCAATTGCAGAACTTGAAGATTCATCAGATATTAAAGTTGGACAGCAGGTTGTTGCCATTGGTAATGCATTAGGTGAAGGACAGTCAGTAACAACTGGCATAATTAGTGCAAAGGACCGTTCAATTACAGTCAACAATGTAACATTTACAGGACTTCTTATGACAGATGCAGCGATTAACTCTGGTAACAGTGGTGGAGCGCTTCTTAATTCAGAAGGAAAGGTTATCGCTATTAACTTTGCAAAAACAAGCAGTGATGGTGTAGAAGGTATGGCTTATTCAATTCCTGTCTCTAATGTTAAGGATATTATCGATTCATTAATGACTAAGCAGACAAGAAACAAGGTTTCATCAGATAAGGCAGCATACCTTGGAATTGCAGCAGTAGATATTACAAGTAATTATGCATCATATTATGGATATCCTGTAGGTATTCTTATAAGAACTGTAGCCGATGATTCAGCAGCAGACAAGGCAGGATTAGAGACATATGACATAATTGTCGGATTTGATGACCAGACAGTTACTACTATGTCAGGACTTACTAACATGCTTCAGTATTATGAGGCAGGTGAAAAAGTAACTATAGATTATTATCATATGGAAGGAAGCGAGTATGTTCTTAAGAGCCCGGAGGTAACGCTTGGTTCTAAGAAGGCATCTTAAGGATATATTCCAAGTAGATATTTATGGATAATACCAATGAGAATATGACAGAAGATAAGAATATTAATAAGAATAACAATGGGAATTCCGATGATTATGAGAAGATATGTTTTGTGTGCAGAAGACCAGAATCAAGAGCTGGTAAGATGATTGTTATGCCTAACAACATATACATCTGTCAGGATTGTATGCAAAGAACATTCGATTCGATTAACAGCAGCGGGATGAATTATGAAGATATGATGAAGATGTCAAACATGCCTGGAATGGGCATGTTTGGCAATTTTGGCGTTATGGATTCAGACCCGGTTCCAGAAAAGCAGAAGCTTAAGAAAAAGAAAGAGGATAAGAAGGAGTTACCAGCGCTTGACGTTTCTAAGCTGCCTGCACCACATGAGATTAAGAGAAAGTTAGATGAGTATGTTATAGGTCAGGATTATGCCAAGAAGGTAATGTCGGTGGCTGTATATAATCATTATAAAAGAGTTTCAGCAGATGCTAAGATTCTGGGTGACGTTGAGATTGAGAAGTCTAATATGCTTATGATTGGACCTACAGGAAGCGGTAAGACATATCTTGTTAAGACGCTTGCAAGAATATTACAGGTGCCACTTGCTATTACAGATGCAACAACACTTACAGAGGCAGGATATATCGGAGATGATATAGAGTCAGTTGTTTCTAAGCTTTTACTGGCAGCAGACAATGATGTAGAAAAAGCTGAACATGGAATTATATTTATTGATGAGATAGACAAGATTGCCAAGAAGAAAGAGACCAGAAGCAGAGATGTAAGTGGTGAGTCTGTACAGCAGGGAATGTTAAAGCTGTTAGAAGGCAGTGAGATAGAAGTTCCTGTTGGTGCGACAAGTAAGAATGCAATGGTTCCACAGGTGACTGTTAACACGAAGGATATTCTGTTTATATGTGGTGGTGCATTTCCGGATCTTGAGGATATTATCAAGACAAGGCTTAATAAGTCATCCTCAATGGGATTTAATGCTGACCTTAAAGATAAATATGATGATGAGAAGAACATCATGTCTTATGTGACGGTTGATGATCTTAGAGAATACGGAATGATTCCTGAGTTTTTAGGAAGACTGCCTATCATATATTCACTTGACAGACTGGATGAGGATATGCTTGTCAATATTCTGAAAGAGCCTAAGAATGCAATTCTCAAGCAGTATCAGAAGCTGTTAGAGCTTGATGAGGTGAAGCTTGAGTTTACAGATGATGCATTAAGAAGCATAGCAAGAAAGGCAATGGAAAAAGATACAGGTGCAAGAGCACTCCGTTCTATTATTGAGGATTTTATGCTTGATATAATGTATGAGATACCTAAAGACAGCAATATAGGTTCAGTTACAATAACAGAAGATGTTGTTGAAAAGAAAGGTGCTCCGGTAATAACTATGAGAGCATAATAGTTATAGCAGAATAATACAATACATTTCTGAATACATATAGCATGTACAGTGATTGCTTTATGTTAAGGAGATGTTATGGCATGTGATTTTGATATAACCAAAGAGAATATATATGATTACATAATAGAAGATACCCCAGGGGCTGATGAAGCTATTAAGGCATTGTCAGGGATATGTTCGCAGAGAGCTGATTCGCAATGGATTATAGCTCATGGAGAACTGCCTGATAACCGCCAGCTTAATATAAGCTCTCTGGGGTATTTTACTATTCCAAAGTTATATGGACTCATGGAAGGCGATGCGGATATAAGTGCACTTGATGAAATAGGTGCTTTACGTGTACTTGGACAGGATAATCTGCAGGCAGACGGGAGTAATGTTCTCATAGGGTATGTGGATACCGGAATAGATTATCTTAATGATGTTTTCAAGGACAGACTTGGAAATACAAGAATTCAGGCTATATGGGATCAGACAGATAGAACAGAGACTGATGTTGCAAATACGTATGCACATTTTGGCAGAGTATATGAAAAGGATGAAATAGACAGGGCAATAGAGGCTGACAATAACGGAGAAAATCCATATTCTTATGTTGCACAAAGAGACACGTCAGGACATGGAACGCTGATGGCTTCAATATCAGCAGGTTCATATACAGACGGATATGTTGGCGTTGCACCAGGAGCAGAACTTTTAGTGGTTAAATTAAAACAAAGTAAACAGTATCTGAGAGATTTTTTTCTGATAAAGGATGACGTTCCAGCTTTTGAAGAAAGTGATATTATGCTGGCTTTAAGATTTCTTGAAGATTACGCTATACGTCTTGGAAAACCATTGATAATAATATTTGGTCTGGGAAGTGCTAATGGTTCAAGAACAGGCGCATCTCCTCTGGCAGAAATGATGGAGAATCTTACTAAAAAACCCAATATATCAGTTATAACATGTATGGGCAATGAAGCTAATAATAAATGTCATTATAAAGGGGCAGTAATGTCAGCCCTGGTACCTGATGTTATGGAAATTAATGTTGATGGAACAGGAAAGGGTTTTACGATGGAAATATGGGCGGATAGTCTTGATATATTATCCGTGTCGATTGAATCACCGTCAGGGGAATATGTTCCAAGAATACCTGCAAGAATGGGTGCAAGTATGGAGTATACATTTCTTTATGAGGGAAGTACGGTTACGGTAGATTATCAGATAACTGAAAATGTGGCTGGAATGGAGGTTATATTCGTAAGACTTAAGACACCAGTTGAGGGTACATGGAAATTCTATATATATAGTCTCACTAATATAAAAGGAAGTTATAATGCATGGCTTCCATTAAAGCAGTTTTCCGGACAGGATATATATTTTTTAAAATCCGACCCGGATACAACACTTACAGTTCCAGCGGCAGCTGATGGTGTTATAAGTGTAGGAGCATATAATCATTATACAGGGGCTGCTTATTATGAAAGTGGGCGTGGATATAGCGCTGACGGAAGGATTAAACCTGATTTTGTTGCACCGGGTGCGGGGGTATATGGAATTGCTCCATCTGGAGGCGTTAAGGTTACTGGAACAAGCTATGCAGCGGCTTATGCCGGGGGCTGTGTTGCACTTTTATATTCATATCAGGTAAATGTAAAGAATAGTCAGATGATTAATCATAACGATATTAAAGCACAGCTTATAAGAGGTGCAGTACGCTCAGAATATATGGTATATCCTAACCCTGTAGTTGGTTATGGAAAACTGAATATATATACAACATTTAACATGATGAGAATATCTTAGGTTGAAATCACTGGTGTTATATGCTAAATTGTTCATACATGACGAAAAGAGGAGATAGAGAAGTATGAAATATAAGGCATTGGCACTGGATTTGGACGGAACATTAACTAATAGAGAGAAGAAAGTGCCAGTAGGTAATAAAGAAGCGATTGAGAAAGCGATAGATGCAGGTGTTAAGGTTATTCTTGCATCAGGAAGACCGCTTTTTGGAATAACACCAATAGCCAGAGAGCTTGAGCTTGACAAAAAAGGTGGTTATATACTGGCATATAATGGCGGCTGTATAGTTGACTGCAAGACAGGGAAGCAGATGTCTGCGACAATAATGCCACAGGATTGTATAGCAGATATATGCAGTCTTGCAAGAGCCAACGGTGTGTATGCTCTGACATATGCTGATACGCAGATAGCTGCTGAGAGTGATTCTGATGAATATGTAAAGAAAGAAGCAATATGCAACAGTACTACAATCAAGAAAGTAGATGATTTGCGCAAATTTGTGGATTATCCTGTAGAGAAATTTCTGGTTGTAGGAGAGCATGAAAAGCTTCTTCCTGTGCAGAAAGCCTTGTTAGATAAGCATGAGGGAGTAATCAATGCATTTTTTTCAGAGAGCTATTTCTTAGAGGTAGTACCTGCGGGAGTTGCAAAGGATGCATCTTTGGATAAGCTGCTCACAATGCTTGATATAACAAGTGAAGAACTCGTTGCATGCGGCGATGGAATGAATGATATTCCAATGTTAAAGTATGCAGGTCTTGCAGCGGTTATGGAGAATGCATATCCTGAAGTTAAGAAATATGCAGATGTCGATGTACCATCTAACGATGACTGTGGTGTGGCATATGTTATAGATAATTATATATTATAATAATGGATTATAAAAAATATACCCCCGGCGGTTTTATTGGCTGCCGGGGGTATGTTTTATTGATTAATTAGAATTGTTATTGAGACTGTCAACATATTCATCTACATCGAATACATCACCATTCTGAATCTTACTCATAAGCTGGATAGCTGTATTAATACTGTCTGCGTAAGGATATACAACAGAAGCACCTCTAAGGCCGGTTATCTCAAGATAAGCAGGACCCTGTCCAGCAGGTGGCTGAGTTGATCCTTCAATACTGTATGTCTGTATGTTCCATGCTGTACTGTCGCTTAACTGAAGCTTAACAAGATCAGATATTGTGCTTGTTGGAATATTAGTAAGGAACATATCACTAACAGCATCAAGTACGGCTGAATACTTGGTAAGTATTGCAGGTGAAGTAGCTTTCTGTAAGATACCCTTGATGGCGGCTGTCTGGTTACGTCCACGCTGGAAGTCTCCGGCAGCAAATGCATGTCTTTCTCTTGAGAATGCAACTGCCATCTCACCATCACATTCATTAGGTCCCTTGACGAAATGATATGGAATAGGAGAAGCATCTTCGCCACAAGTAAATTCTACTTCTGAGTCAATTGTGATTCCACCAAGTGCATCTACAACAGAGACGCAGCCTGTGAAATTAATCTTTACATAATAATCAATGTCAATGCCATACAGATTCTGGAGAGTGTCAATAGAAGCTTCTACACCGTAGTTTCCAGCATGTGTAAGTTTATCATAACCTTTTCTTCCATCAGGTCCGGTAATCTTAATGTAAGAATCTCTTGGTGTTGTAACTAGGAGAATCTGCTTTGTTTCAGGATTAATAACGGCAACTATATTAACATCACTAAGTGCATTATTAGAGAGTGCTGAATCGGCACCATCTTCACTTGAGATACCGGAAACATATATTATAAATGGTTCTTTCTTTACGTTAACGTTGGATTTCTGGACAGTAACAAGCTTCTTATATTCGTATTGCTTAATAATCTTAACCTTGGTATCAAAGTCTTCATACTGTGAGGCAACAACCTTAAGCATGGAATCATTCATAACAATTGCCTGAATCTCTGTATTATCATAAAAGGCAGTTACAAGATCATCCCATGATTTGTATTCTGCAAGTTCCAGGCTGCTCTTGTTAAGCTCTGATTTAACAGAATCAAATGCTGTCTTGACATTAGCGTTGCTTGCAGTTGAATTATAAGCAAACTTGTAATTGGCAAGATCATTTAAAGAGGAAGCCTTGTCATCTGCCAGTACAACTACATCAACGATGTCAGTGTTAATCTCAGGAAGATTAAGTTTATTAAGGACAGAATCAAGCTTAGATGATACAAGGTATATAAAAACAATCACTCCTGACATAAGTACTGCAAGAATCTTACCTATAATATGAGCCTTCGTAAACTGCGATGTGAAATCATACAGGAATATCAGCAGTAAAAATGCGTTGACCGCAATTAAATACTTCAATGGAAGAATATCTAACTTAAATATATTAAATAAAAGTAATCCCGATACAATAAGCTGTATCAGAACTAATATAAGACCAATAAGTGTACCCCAGCCACGCCTTTTTCTTTTTCGTTCTTTCTTAGAAAGCTCTTCTTTATTCTTAAATAAATATTTCATATCGTCTTTACTTCTTGTAAAAAAATTAGACATAATTCACTCCTTAATTACAATTAGGATAATAAAAAAATAACGAATACATTCTACCATGATTTTATCAAAAAGTAAAACTTAATTATCTTAAGCAAGAAAAACAACATACCTTAGATATAGGCTTATTTTAATTAATATTATTACAAATAACTTAAAGTTAATAGGTAAACGCTATAAAAAACTTGCGGAAATTAACCAGAACAGATATAATAACGCTAGAATTGATGTGCAGTAATGTACAATCTTAAATAATAATTTAAAGGAGTGTTTTAAGGTTATGGGGTATGTTGATGAAGTATTAGACATCGTGTCTAAGAAGAATGCAGATCAGCCTGAATTTTTACAGGCAGTAACAGAGGTTCTTGAGTCTTTAAGACCAGTTGTTGAGGCTAACGAGGAAGTTTACAGAAAGAACGCTATTCTTGAAAGAATTACAGAGCCAGATCGTCAGATCATGTTCAGAGTTCCTTGGGTAGATGACAAGGGACAGGTACAGGTAAACAGAGGTTTCCGTGTACAGTTCAATAACGCTATTGGACCATACAAGGGTGGTTTAAGATTACATCCTTCAGTAAACTTAGGCATCATCAAGTTCTTAGGTTTCGAACAGGTATTCAAGAACTCACTTACAACTCTTCCAATCGGTGGTGGTAAGGGTGGTTCTGATTTTGATCCTAAGGGCAAGTCAGACAGAGAAATCATGGCATTCTGCCAGAGCTTTATGACAGAACTTTGCAAATATATCGGTGCTGATGTTGATGTTCCAGCTGGTGATATCGGAACAGGCGCAAGAGAAATCGGATTCATGTTCGGTCAGTATAAGAGAATCCGTGGAATGTTCGAAGGCGTACTTACAGGTAAGGGACTTACATACGGTGGATCACTTGCAAGAACAGAAGCTACAGGTTATGGTTTATTATACCTTACTAATGCTTTATGGAAAGATAATGGAATGTCACTTGAGGGCAAGACAGCAGCTGTATCTGGTTCAGGTAATGTTGCTATCTACGCTATCCAGAAGGCACAGCAGTTAGGTGTTAAGGTTGTTACATGCTCAGACTCAACAGGTTGGATTTATGATCCAGAAGGAATTGATGTTGCACTTCTTAAGGAAGTTAAGGAAGTTAAGAGAGCACGTCTTACAGAATACGCTGCTGCTAAGCCATCAGCTCAGTATTTTGCTAAGCAGAATGGTGAACACGGAGTATGGCAGTACAAGGTAGATCTTGCTCTTCCATGTGCTACACAGAATGAGTTAGACATCGAGGATGCTAAGATGCTTGTTGCTAACGGTGTTGTATCTGTAACAGAGGGTGCTAACATGCCTACAACATTAGAAGCTACTAAGTATCTCCAGGAGAATGGTGTTCTCTTCGTAGGTGGTAAGGCTGCTAACGCTGGTGGTGTTGCTACATCTGCTCTTGAGATGAGCCAGAACTCAGAGAGACTTTCATGGACATTCGAAGAAGTTGATGGAAAGCTTAAGGGAATCATGGAAACAATCTACGCTAACATTTCAGATGCTGCTAAGAGATATGATATGACAGTTGGTGGAAAGACAGACTATGTTGCTGGTGCTAATATCGCTGGTTTCGAGAAGGTTGTTGACGCTATGCTTGCTCAGGGAGTTTGCTAATTATAGGCTTTAATGTAATAATTGTCTTATAATATGATTTAATTGTAAGGTTCTGCAGACAATATGTCTGTAGAACCTTTTTTTACTTGGCAGATTGCGAAAAATGATTTATATTATATGATTGTAGAAGTATAAAAAATGGAGGTCTGTATGAGAAAGAATATAGCAAGAGTATTGCTGTACGCAGCATGTGGAGTACTTGTTGTTTTTTACATATTAGTATTATGGTGGGGAAAGAATCCTAAGGTTGGAACAGAATACCGAATGTACTATCTGACACATGAGCTTACAGACTGGCCAGGTTATGGTAATCTGAAATATACATTTGGAACGAAAGAGATATGTACAGAACATAAAGACCGTAATGGTAAAGAACAAAGCAATGTCTGCAGTCGTAAAGGTCAGGGCTGGCAGAAATCTAAGAGATACGAAGGAACGAAGAATACAGACAAAGATTCATATATATACTATATTCCGGAGGAATCAGCTGATAATATATATCTTGTATGTGATATTACAGAATATGATGCAACAGCCTCTGGTGATAAAGGAATTGAAGTATATGTGAATGATAAGCTGATTGGAAATATAGACAGCAAGGGAACAACGAAGCTAAAGATAGGATATGTCAGTGAAGATGAGCTTCTTACAGTGAAGTTTCATGCTGACAATGCAGAATATACTCTTTACAGTATAAGCCTTGATAAAGGTCAGGCTGAAACTTAAATCCAAAGATGACAGAATATGTGTAAATGTATAGAAAGGTAGAATTATATGAAGAAATCGGGATTTAAATCATTATTAAAAAAGATCAGGCCATACGCAGTACCTGGTATAATAACAGGTCTGGTTATGATTGTAATACTTATACTTAAAGGTATATGGCCTTTTGGAAGCAGCAGAATAGATTATTTTGACAACATGCAGCAGGTAGCACCGCTTTATGCACATCTGTGGGATTTCATGCATGGTAAGGCATCAATATGGTTTGACTGGTATACAGGTCTTGGAACAAATGTGTCAATGAGTATATCAGCATTTTCAATGATTACACCGTTTAATCTTTTATTATATTTTGTTCCAAGAAGTTACATATTAGAGAGCATATCAATAATTACACTTGTTAAGATGATATTCATGTCAGTTGCAATGTATGCGCTTATTAATAAGAAATACAATAATCTTGTGTATGGATTAAAGGTTATGTTTTCATGCATGTATGCCTTTTGTGGTTATGTAATTCTCTATGGTTCATGCTTTACACCATGGATGGATATAGTTGCATTTTTCCCTATTCTTATAATGGCATACGACAGAATGCTTGAGACAGGAAAGAAAATGTTCTATATATGCATGATTGCGTTGTGCTTCATAATTAATTATTACTTAAGTGCAATGTCACTTATATACATATTCCTTATCTGTGGAATAAGAATGGTAGTTATGCAGGATAGAAAGCAGTGGAGGGAAACTGCATGGAATGTCGGTATAGGTACGATTGCAGGTATCGGACTTTCAGCATTCGTGCTTGTTCCTGTATTTGCACAGCTTTCTTCATCACAGAGAGGTGGTGCGTCTAAGGGGCTTTTATCACAGTATGCAGGCTGGATAACAAGTTCAATCGTTACAGATGGTGCAATGGCAGCACTGCAGCGCTGGATGATGCTTTATGGACTTGCATTCGTTATAGCAGTTATTATCATGGGAATGAAAATATATAAGTCAGACAGAAGACAGCTTATATATACTATAGCCATGCTTGTTGTTGCATTAGGTCCGGTGCTCATGGAGGCTACTAACCTTATGTGGCATTTTGGCTCATATAACGGATATACATTAAGAAACGGATATCTGATATCGTTCACGCTTATCTGTGTTGCTGCAGGAATGGCTGAGAAAATGTTTGCAGATATACCATTAAAGAGTGCGTTTTATCGCAGGCAGACAGCGGTAGTAGCGGTAATTGGTGCAGTATATGTTATGCTTTATAACATATTACCAATAAACAATGAAATGCTTGCAATGGCATTTTTTATAATGATATTTGCAGTAATGTTTGCAGTGTATATGTTTATGCTCATAAGAAAGAAAGAATTTAACTGCAAATCAGTTATCCTTGTTATTGCACTTGAATTGTTTATCGGTGCATATGCTCTTATAGGACCTCCTAAGTTTTATACATATGAAGATTATCAGATTGGTGATTATGTGCAGTATGCCAATGATGCGGCAGACAGCCTTGATATAGAAGAGTCTGCTACAGACAGAATAGTAAATCCTGATATCAGTCTTAATGCCAATTATCCTCTTATATTGAGAAGAGGAGCATTATCAAGCTTTACAGCAGCTTTAGAGGACGATACACAAAGTTATGCCAAGAGATGGGGATATTCTAAGTATTTCCTGTGGCTGTTAGATTCAGGTGGAACAGTATTCAGTAATGCAGTGCTGCATGTTACACAGGCAGTTAATATCAATGAACTTGACAGTGCTTTATATACATTAGAGAAGAAGGAAGGCGATTACAGCCTTTACAACACTAATTATAACCTGCCATTTGGATTCTGTGTTGACAGCAGCTTCAGCAAGCTTGATATGACTAATGTTGACTGGATTACATACCATAACAGAATGTATAAAGCAATGACTGGCGATAAAGAAACATTTGTAATAAGAATATATCCACAGGCAGAGACTGCTGGCAATATTAAGTCCATGACTATTAATGTCGGAAGCAGAAGTGCTATATATATGAATATTGCAGATGTGAAGAAGCCTAATGCGGATGCTAATGCATCTAAGCTTGAGAGCAGCATACATGTATATGTGAATGGTGAGGCAGTTGTTGTACCTACACTTGGAGATGTTAATAATACAGCATATTTTACGGATTATAATAATAATCTTATTTATCTTGGCATATTTGAAGATGAAGATGTTCAGATTAAGATTGAATATGATAAGCCTAAATATATGAACCAGAGTAAGATGACTATCGGACTTCTTAATATGGAGAAGATGGATAAGCTCTGTGAGGATTTCGCAGATAAACAGACAGATGTTTCATATACTAATAATACGCTTACAGTTAAGATAAACAGTGATGGAACTAAGGATTATGCCCTGATACCGGTTATTAAGAGCGCTAACTGGACCGTGACACTTGATGGAAAGACAGTTAAGACTAAAGAGATAGCAGGGTTGTTTACAGGTGTACAGGTTCACGAAGGCGAGAATACATTAGTGTTTACATTTGTGCCAAAGGGCAGAAATGCAGGACTGCTTATTACACTTGTGACATTGTTAATAACTGTGTTATGCCTTGTGATTAATTATAAGAGAACTATAAATGTTCCTGTATGGGCTAAGTATTGTGCACAGTATATATATATTGGATTGTTTGCAATAGTTGTGGTTGCAATGTTTGTAGTACCTGTAATAAGTACAATCCCGGCAGCTATATATCATATAATCCGTATATTATTGAAATGAGGCATTAGATGAACAGATTAAAAAATAATGAGAATTGTAGGCTTCTGTTAAAGATATTGATTATATTTGCGATATCAAGACTGATTATGCTTATCATGGTTCCTGTGTATAATGGAATTATGGGGACACACAGATCATTTCTGTTTCTTATGAACGAGTGGGATGCAAAGAAATATGCCTATATAATCAATCATGGCTATACACACCCTACGGATATTGATCCTCAGGCTAACTGGGCGTTCTTCCCATTATATGTTATCGTGTGTGCAGCATTAAAGGCAGTGACAGGCGGGCTTATTAACACTTATGTTATTGGAATGATAGTATCTAATATATGCATAATTATTGCAGCATTCTTTGCTGTTAAAGGTCTTAAGAAGCAGACTTCTATTAAAGAAGAATATGCTATGATTATGCCAGCGCTTTTATTTATGGCACCTTACACCTTCTATTGCAGTTCTGTATATACGGAAGCGATGTTTATAATGTTCATTGTACTTTTTTTCTATTTCCTTTTTGAGAAGAAATACATGGCAGCAGGAATTATGGCAGCATGCTCAAGTGGAACAAGAATTGTAGGCTGTATACTTGTATTTGCACTGGTTGTACAGCTATATATTGACATGGAAGGAACTAAGATAAGCTTTGGCAGGGTTAAGACATTTGTAATGGATATGCTTAAAGCACCTAAGAAGATACTGTCAGTGCTTGTATGTCCGCTCGGTGCATTTGCATATATGGCATTTCTTAATTTCTTCTGTGGTGATGCATGGGCATATAAGAATGTCCAGATTGCATGGAGAGAGGACGAGTATTTCCCGATTATAGGCGTGTTGTGGAAGGCATGTACAGGACAGATTGAGCCAAGATACACATATATGGGGTGGTTCTGTATTGCAATACTGATTCTTTATGGATATATGTTCTACAGAAAATATTATTCGATGGCAGTGTTCGGAATTATATCACTTCTTGTGCCGTTGACATCACATGTTATGAGTACATGCAGATTTACGGTGGGAACATATGTTGTATTTGTCGGTATGTATGATATACTTTCAAGGTGTAATAAGGTTGCAAGATGGATTCTTATGGCAGTTCTGATTGCCTTAGAAATATATCTTTTGTTCTTATGGTACAATTCAGACTGCTGGCTTATGTAGTATAATGAATGCAATATAAGCATAAAAATATATAAACGGGCATAAGATATAACAATGCATTTTAATGCAGTATAAGGAAGGAAGAGACGAGGAATGTACGATGAGATTGTAGACAGGCTTAACAGGATAAGCCAGTTTGCACCATCTACCGGAGTAGAAAGGGGCAGACGGGTATTACGAAATTGTGGCAATCCAGAGAAAGATTTGAAGATAATACATGTTGCTGGAACGAATGGCAAAGGCTCTACGTGTGCATATATTGCACAGATTCTGCAGAGTAATGGTTACAAAACAGGACTTTTTACGTCGCCTCATCTTGTGGATATCAGAGAGCGTATTAAAATTAATGGACAGATGATATCCAAGAGTGATTTTGAGGAGGCATATAATGCTGTTGAGAACTGCAGAACGCAGGAACTTGCGTATTTTGATTATATGCTTGTTATTGCAATGTACTATTTTAAGAAACAGAACGTTGATTATGTAGTTATGGAAACTGGTCTTGGTGGAAGGCTTGATGCAACTAATGCCATTGAGAATCCGGTAATATCAGTAATAACAACGATTTCTCTTGAACATGCTGCAATTCTTGGTGATACTGTAGAGAAGATTGCAGCTGAGAAGGCTGGAATTATTAAGCTGGGAATTCCGGTTGTATGCAGTGGTGTTGTCAAAGAGGCAGCAAGGGTGATAAAGTCCCGTGCAGAAGAGATGGAAAGTGACTGTTGTGTAGTTGATGAGAATACATTTGAACTGGTACAAAATACATATGGTTATATTGATTTTTTAATTCATAATGAGTATTATAAGAATGATTGTTTCAGACTGGCTACGAATGCATTGTACCAGATGGAGAATGCAAGTATTGCATTGACAGCATGTGCCGTTCTTGCCAGTAAGGGAGAACTTATACTTAACGAGGAACTTGTTAGAAAAGCAGTTCTTGAAACATACTGGTCAGGAAGAATGGAACTGGTAAGGAATAATCTGTATGTTGATGGAGCACATAATCCACAGGGAATACAGAGCTTTATTGAATCAGTGAACAGTCTTTATGAAAACAATCCGGCAGAGGATGCAACATTATTGTTCTCTGTTGTGAGTGATAAGAATTATGACCAGATGATTAAGATACTATGTGGTTGTAAGCATTTCAGAAAAGTCTATGTTACTATGGCAGGCGGACTGAGAAAGCTTTCAGCCAATATAATAAAGCAGGCATTTGAAGCATATACGACAGGAATTGATCTTGTTGTATTCAAGAGTGTGGATGATGCTCTGAACAGATGGGATAACAGACTGATGTTTGCAACGGGCTCTTTATATTTAGTTGGTGATGTAGTCCGTGCATTGGAAAGAAAGGAAAATAATCATGATTAATTTTGATGAAGAAATACAGAAGTTCCAGCCAAGTCTTGAGGTTGAGGATGCAGAGGATGCTATATACAACAATGATGTTCCAGATATAACAGATTTGATAACACAGATACTTAATGGTAAGAATTCGGATAAGTAGTGAGGGGTGGACATATGAGATGTTTTAAATGTGGAAGCTTCCTTACAGATGGTGATACATGTCCACAATGTGGTGAATACGTAGGAATCTATAAGAAAACAGCAAGAGTATCAGATGCATATTATAATGCCGGTCTGTATAAGGCAAGAGTAAGAGATTTAACAGGTGCAGTTGAAAGCCTTAAGATAAGCCTCATGATTAACAAGTACAATACTAATGCAAGAAATCTTCTGGGTCTTGTGTATTGTGAGATGGGGGATGTTGTTGAGGCATTAAGCCAGTGGGTTGTAAGTAAGAATTTTACACCGGAGGGCAATATAGCAGGAACTTATATCAAGAAAATCCAGACTAACCAGAACAGATTTGAGATGGTTACAGGTACAATCAGAAAATATAACCTTTCACTCAATTATGCCAAGGAAGGTAATACTGATATGGCAATCATCCAGTTAAAGAAGGTAGTTGCCAACAATCCTCAGCTTATCAAAGCACATCTGCTGCTTGCACTTATATATATTAAGCAGGACGAGCTTTCTAGAGCCAGGAAGCTGCTCAATGCAGTGCTTGCAATAGATAAGAACAACACTCTTGCTCATATGTATATGAAAGAGATAGAGAAGAAAATTGCAGCAAAGAAGGCAGAGACATCAGGATCATTCCTCCCTAAAAGAAAAGAAAAGGAGATAGACAAGAAGCCGCTTAGTGGTAATGATGTTATTCTTCCTAAATCTTCATATAAAGAGCCAAGCAATGGTGCAATAACAATAATTAATGTTCTTGTTGGTGTTGTGATAGGTGCAGCACTTATATGGTTCCTGATTATTCCGGCAAAGAACAAAGGTCTTACACAGGATTATAAGAAGAATCTTCAGGAATACAGTGAGCAGTTATCTTCAAGTAATGTAGAACTTAATTCTATGCAGAAAGAACTTGAGGATGTGAAAGCACAGAAAGATGCACTTGAGCAGCAGCTCGGTGTTGTTAGTGGAACAGGTGGAAACAACAAGCTGTTAGTATCAGTAATAGAGGCGGCAAATGATTATATTGCCAATAAGCCTGATGAAGCTGCCAATAAGCTTGTTGATATAGATGTCAGTGCACTTCCGAGTGAGTCAGCCAAGACATTGTATAATACAATAGCTACAGCTACACTTCCGGCAGCAGCACAGAATTTCTATGACACAGGAATGACAGAGTATTATAAGTCCAACTATGAAGTTGCGGCAGAGAATCTTGTCAAAGCATACAAATGTAATAACAGCGTGGATTCAGCTTACTATGCGGCAAAGTCATATGTAGCCCTTGCAAAGACTGATGATGCTAAGAAATACTATCAGTATATTGTGGATGATTATTCGACAAGCGGATATTACAAAGAAGCCAGCGATTATGTTAATTCACATTGATGAGGTACTAAAAGATAAGCCCCCGGCAAAGATAATTCTTTGCCGGGGGCTTTGTTGCAGAATTAGTGAAGTGTAAAAGTAGAGAGGAAAGAGGAGATTATTATGTCAGAACAGGTTAATACAGCTGATGGGCAGGATGAAATCCAGCATATGGATTATATATACATGGTTAATGATAACAAGCTTATAATACGTATGAATGCAGAACTTGACCATCATCTGGCAGAAGAAATGCGTCAGGTTATAGATGATGTAATAGATAAGAGAGGCGTAACTCATATAGTATTTGATTTTACTAAAGTGGATTTCATGGACAGTGCAGGAATAGGACTTATTATGGGGCGTTACAAGAAGGTTATGGATAAAGGTGACATAACAATCGTGGGAGTCCGTGAAAGTGTTAAGAGAATACTTCTTATATCAGGACTTCATAAGATAGTTAACATATATGAACTTAAAGGACAGGAGGCATAATTATGATAGAGAATAACAATGTTGAATTATTATTTGAAGCCAGGTCGGAAAATGAAGCATTTGCAAGGGTTGTTGCAGCAGCCTTTGTTACATATTTAGATCCAACAATCGAAGAATTACAGGACATAAAGACAGCGGTTTCCGAGGCAGTAACTAACGCAATAGTCCACGGCTATGACAATGGTCCGGGAAAGGTGAGAATGAGACTTAAAGGCATACAGAATCAGGTAATAATAGAAGTACATGATGATGGTCTTGGCATAGAGAATGTGGCAAAAGCAATGGAACCATTGTATACAACCAAACCGGAACAGGAACGCTCAGGAATGGGATTTTCGTTCATGGAGGCATTCATGGACGATTTAAGGGTGGCGTCAGCACCAGGCAAAGGAACAACAGTGCTTATGAGAAAGAAAATAGGGGAGTAATTGATAGGATGTGATGCTATGGATCAGACTAAGGATTGTACCAGGGAATTGATCGCTAAAGCACACAATAATGACAAAGAAGCCAGAGAGAAGTTGGTAACAGATAATCTGGGGCTTATATGGAACATAATTAAAAGATTTAAGGGGAGAGGAACAGAACAGGAGGATCTGTTTCAGATAGGCTGTATAGGGCTTATAAAGGCAATTGATAATTTCAATCTGGATATGGATGTTGCATTTTCAACATATGCAGTTCCCATGATAACAGGTGAGATAAGAAGATTCCTGCGTGATGACGGAATGGTAAAGGTCAGCCGTTCCATAAAAGAAAATGCGGTAAAAAGCATGAGAATGGCGGGACAGCTCCGTGATACATTGGGCTGTGAGCCGACAGTAGAACAGATAGCAGCTGCCTGTGAGCTGTCAGTTGAAGATATAACACTGTCAATGTCAGCTTCCATGGAGGTCGAATCAATATATAAGACAATCTATCAGGGGGATGGAAGCGAAGTAATGCTTATGGACAAGTTAGAAGATAAGGCAGACATTGGGGAAACCGCATCAAGCAAAGTTGCGCTTGCACAGCTTATGGAAACACTTTCACAGCGTGAAAAAGAACTTATCAGGATGCGTTATTATGATGATTACACACAGATGCAGGTTGCTAAGGAGTTTGGAATATCGCAGGTGCAGGTGTCGCGGATGGAGAAGAAGATTTTAAGTGGCATGCGCAAGCGGCTGTTTGCATGAAGGATTCATTCATATATTAAAGACACAGCGGCGTAGTGTTTATGCTGAATGAACACAGTGCTGGGACAGTTTTGTGCATGTCTGGAGTGCGATGGGCGAGGGCAGGCTGTTAAATAAATGAAGCCTTATGAATAAATTTTTGGGCATGTACAATACTAATACTAGCAACGGAGGGTTTGTTATGTCAGAGAAGATTTATTTGAAGATTGACCAGCAGAGGTGTGTTAAGAAGCCTAGGGTCACTATTGGGGATGTGATGACTGTTTATTGCAGTGATAAGGATATGATTGAAAAAATCGGACATATAACACTTGTGGAGTTTACGCTGGGCAAGTATGACAGGAAGGTGTTTGATGCACTTGATGTTGTGGGCATTATTCAGAAGGAGTATCCGGATGCAGATATTGAATGTCTTGGGGAATGTGATTTTGTTGTTGAGTACAAGAAACCGGAGAAGGAAGGCACAGTGCATTGGATTAAGGTAGCTGTTATATGTTTTATAACAATGGTTGGAAGCGGATATGGAATTATTGCGTACAACAATGACGTAAGTACGACGGATATATTTGACCGGGTGTACGAGCTTCTTGGAGCTTCTGCATATAAGGCAACAAATGCAATGGAGATTGCCTATGCTGTGGGATTGTTTATTGGAATTGTTATATTTTATGATCATTTTGCAGGACAAAAGCTGTCAAAAGCACCAACACCGCTTGAGGTGGAAATGGATAAATATGACAAAGATGTATCGCAATCTGTTATTGACAGGGAAGGTGGAAAATGATAGCGGTTATTATTCTTATAGGGGCTATGTCGGGAGTGTTTACTGCTGCAGGACTTTTTGCACTTATAACCAGCGTTGGTGTTATTAACAGATATGCTGATGTCAGCGGGACGAGCAGACATGTGTCTCTGTATGAGGAATGTATAATAATCGGTGCGACGGCAGCTAATGCTGTATATGTTCTTGGAATCACGGTTAGAATAGGAATGACGGGTTGTATTATATTCGGGTTGATATCCGGGATATTTATAGGCACATTTTTAATAAGCCTTGCAGAGACAGTTAAAGCATTGCCTATATTCGTTCACAGGGCAAAGGCAGGCACCGGTCTTGGTTTTATTGTGGCGGCGACAGCGGCAGGAAAAGCACTAGGACAGCTTGTATATTACTTATATATGTATTGATTTTGCATTGCAAAAAGGGAGGATGTATGCACGATATTAATTCTGAAAGCGGTACCAAAGCTGATATTGAAAAAAGAAATGAAAGCTATAATGCTTATGTAAAAAATGTTACACCTAAAGGAAGCTGTGTGGCAAAATGCTTTAAGGCATTCATTGTTGGTGGCTGTATATGTGTTGCAGGACAGATTATTTTAAATGTATGCAAGTGGATGAAAGTGCCTGACACGGATGCAGCATCTTATACAACACTTATACTGGTATTTTTAAGTGTAATTCTTACCGGACTTAATATTTATCCGTCTATAACCACATTTGGCGGAGCAGGAAGTCTTGTTCCGATTACAGGATTTGCAAACAGTGTTGCTGCACCTGCGATTGAGTATAAGAAGGAGGGGCGGGTGTTCGGTATTGGCTGCAAGATATTTACGATTGCCGGTCCTGTTATTCTATATGGAATATTTTTTAGCTGGTGTGCAGGACTTATATATCTGGCTTTAAAGCTTATACATGTACTGTGATTCTTGATTAAGAAACATCTGTATGGTAGAATCATAGGAACTGTTTTAAAGAAATGCGCAGGATACGAGGATAATATGGGAACTTTTTTAGAAGATTATTATAATAAATTTAATGAAGAAAAAAGACTGACTTCAAGACACGGACAGATTGAATTCCGTACATCGATTCATTATATACATGAGTGTATTGAAGAATTAAAGAGAGAAGGCAGAGAGAATATAAAGATTATGGATATAGGTGCCGGAACAGGCAGATACAGCGTTGCACTGGCTGAGGAAGGCTTTGATGTAACTGCAGTTGAGCTTGTAAAGCACAATCTTGGAATATTGAAATCCAAGAATTCGTCAGTTAAGGCTTATCAGGGCAATGCACTTAAGTTAAAGCGTTTCGAGGATGAAACATTTGACATAACCCTGCTGTTCGGGCCGATGTATCATCTGTTCGGACAGGAGGATAAGGTTAAGGCATTAAAGGAGGCGGCCCGTATTACAAGGAAAGGTGGCTTTATTCTTGTAGCTTATGTTATGAATGAGTATGGTGTAATTACATATGCATTTAAGGAAAGACATATTAAGGAGTGTATGGAACAGGGCAGGCTGACAGAGGATTTCCACACGATATCTTCTGAGCAGGATCTGTATGATTATGTGCGACTTGAAGATATTGAAAATGTTAATGAAGCAGCAGGATGTGAACGTGTGAAGATTGTGACACCGGATGGACCGGCTAATTACATAAGACAGTTTGTGAATCAGCTTGACGAGGAGGAATACGAGATGTTTTACAGGTATCATCTTGCAACCTGTGAAAGAGCTGATCTGCTTGGTGCTGCTGCACATACGCTTGACATAATACGAAAATAATACATAATTAATACATTTTTGGACAGACTACTTATAAAGACTAATGGCACATGAGTATGTGCGGAAACGAGGATTATGACTGGGAAACAGAGTCTGTTATTTGACAAAGATGTATATGTTAGATGTGCTGCAACAGTGGTTGGAAAGAAAGAGGCTGATGGTCTGCTTGGTGAAATGTTTGATGTGGCAGTAGAAGATGATATGTTTGGAAAGAAAAGCTGGGAGGAGGCTGAGAGCCACATTCAGGAGATGGCGGTTGACAAGCTGCTTATTAAAAGCGGCATGGCTGCGTCAGACATAGATTATATCTATGCCGGAGATCTTCTTGGACAGCTAATAGCAACATCTTTCGGTCTTATGAGATATGAAATACCGATGTTTGGTCTGTACGGAGCATGTTCAACGATGGGCGAGGCATTATCACTTGGTGCAATGTGTATTAATGCCGGATATGCGCAAAATGTAATTGCCATCGCGTCAAGCCATTTTGCAAGTGCTGAAAAGCAGTTCCGTTATCCGCTCGAGTATGGAAACCAGAGACCAGTTGCATCTACATGGACAGTTACAGGAGCAGGGGCGTATATCGTCGGCGATAAGCCTCTGGATAAGAAAAAATGTGTTCTCATAAAGGGTATTACAACGGGAAAGATTGTTGATTACGGCGTTAAGGATTCAATGAATATGGGAGCATGTATGGCTCCAGCAGCAGCAGAGCTTATAGAAGCTAATTTCAAAGACCTTGATGTTGATAAGGACTATTACGATGCAATATTTACAGGCGACTTAGGAGAGATTGGCAACAGGATATTGTCTGAGCTTCTAAAAGAAAAAGGTATTGATATTGCTGATAAGCTGTATGACTGTGGAATGCTTATATACGAAGGGGAAACTAAGTGTTCAGGAGGAAGCGGCTGTGGCTGCAGTGCAGTTGTTCTTGGAAGCTGTATTATGGACAGACTTATAAGAGGAGAATATAAAAGAGTTCTTTTTGTTCCTACAGGAGCTTTGTTATCTACCGTAAGTTACAATGAAGGAAAAAGTGTGCCGGGCATAGCCCATGGTGTAATTCTTGAAGGAAAGGAGAGTTAAAGCCATGGATTTTGTTAAAGCATTTGTATGCGGGGGATTAATATGTGTTTTTACACAGATTCTTATGGAAAAGACAAAGCTTATGCCGGGAAGGATAATGGTTATTCTTGTAACAACAGGAGTTGTACTTGGAGCAGTTGGAATATACGAGCCGTTTGTTAAATTTGCAGGAGCGGGAGCAACGGTTCCTCTTACGGGATTTGGCAATGTCTTATGGAAGGGTATGAAGAAAGCAATAGATGAGCAGGGATTTTTAGGATTGTTTACAGGAGGATTTACTTCATGTGCAGTCGGAGTTTCAGCAGCACTTATATTTGGATTTATTGCATCACTTATATTTGAGCCTAAGATGAAGAAAGAATAAAATAAAAGGATAGTGGTTCGTTCAAATTGAACCACTATCCTTTTTTGATGATTAAGGCCGTTTGTCAGATGAATTAGTTTTACCAGATGTCTCTGTTGAGGCAGCAGTTGTTTCTTTAGAATTGTTCTTGTCGCTGCCTGTTCCGGGTGTAACCTTGGAAGGCTTGGTTGTTGCACTGTGAATGGTGCATAACTTAGATAACTCAGTATCTGTAATTGAGATATCAGCATCCCATGTCTTGAATTCAGAACCATCTTTATCCTCACCAAGTTTATCGGCAGAAGATTTCTTTCTCATAATCTTAGTTGTAACACTTGGACAACCGGAAGTAGCAATATCTCCGGATTCGTTGCATATTGAAACCTTAACATGTGTTGTACAGTATTCAGTAGGAACTGTGTCTTCAGTGAAATATTCTGTTATAACACAGTTTCCTTCAGGGTCCTGGTCACATAAGCCCTCAACAGGAAGAAGCCCTGACTTAGAGCATACAGCCGCCTCTACAATACCAGATGGCTGTTCATAACTTCCAGTTGGAAGATTAAGATTTTCATGAATTGTCTGCATAATTGTACGCCATATAACATTGTGGTTGACAACATTTCCAAGCTCTTTGGAGTTATCATCATAGCCTGCCCATATTACGGCTGTATAATATGGAGTGAAGCCACAGAACCATCTGTCGCTGTCGAACTGTGTTGTACCTGTCTTACCTGCTACAGGCTGGCTTGAAAAGTTAGCTGTACGTGCAGTACCGTCAGTAGCAACAGAGCGTAATCCCTGAATAAGAAGCCAGTCAGAATTCTCATTAAGTACCTTATGTGTTTCTGGTACAGAATTATCGATAATAATGTTGCCTTCTGAATCAAGCACTTTTGTGTAGTAAATAGGCTTTGTGTAAGTTCCTTTATTAGCAATGGCTGCATAAGCGGAACACATGTCAATATTGGAAACACCTCGTGTCATACCGCCAAGTGCAAGTGATTGTACAACATCGTGTGCACCGTTGATTGCATTTTTAGGAGAAACCAGCGTTGAAATACCGAATTTCTCAAGGTAATTATAACCAACCTGGGGTGTAAGCTTTGAAAGAATCTTAACAGCAGGTACATTCTGTGAAACGGTAAGAGCTTCTCTTAATGTCATCAGACCTCTGTATTCACCTTTTGTAAAGTTAGTAACAAGCTTTGCATCAGTTCCTGAATAATAATAAGGAGCATCATCAATGGCAGATGCCAGAGAATATGTCCCTGTATCAAGGGCGGGACCGTATACAGCAAGTGGCTTAATACTTGAACCCGGCTGTCTTGCAATGTCATTAGAAGCACGGTTTAAGCTTCGGTTAAGAGTCTTATCACCTCGTCCGCCGACCATAACTTTAACCTGTCCGTTGGTCTGATCCATTATAGTAAATGATATCTGGGGCTGTATTGTAAATGTAAGTGTCTCAGCATATATTTCACCACCCTCTTTAAGAAGCTCCTGCTTATATGCTTCAACATAACTTCTCGCAGCGTCTTCATCGGTCATTGTAAGACTGAAGCGGGTATCTCCAAGAGTCTTTGTGTACCAGTTGGCCATTGAATTATGTGAATAATATGAAAATGATCCATCAGTCTGCTTTATTGTTAAAGCATAATTGATAGAAAAATGTGTATTATCATTGTAGTTGCCAGGATTATTGATGACATCATCAGCAACCTGCTGCATCATTGTGTCCTGAGTTGAATAAACCCGAAGTCCGCCACGATATATAAGGCTTGTAGCCTGTGCTTCTGTATACCCCTTCTGTGACATAAGGTCAGAAGTAAGCTGGTTGATAAGTTCATCAACAAAATATGAATAAGTTGAAGTTGATGTTCCGGCAAGTTCAATACCTTCAAGTCTTGCATAGACATCATCAGCAATTGCTTCGTCATATTCTTCCTGGGATATATATCCCTGCTCTTTCATATTGAGAAGGACCTGACTCTGACGGTCTTTGTTTCTGTCAGCGTGCCTTATCGGATTAAGACCGGTAGGACTTTTAGTGATGGATGCAATTACAGCACACTCACTGATAGAGAGCTCTGATACATCTTTGTTAAAGTATCCTCTGGCAGCAGCCTGTACACCATAATATCCGTTACCAAGGTTAATGGTATTAAGATAATTCTCAAGAATGGCATCTTTAGACATTACTGTTTCAAGCTTTACAGCCAGATATTGTTCCTGAACCTTTCGCTTAATCTTTTCAATTGTAGATTCGTTAAAAGCATTAAAAACATTATTCTTTAGAAGCTGCTGTGTTATTGTACTTGCACCCTGTGACATCTCACCTGATGAAAGTGTAATTGAAGCAGCTCGTAAGATACCTCTCATATCGATACCATTATGCTCATAGAAACGCTCATCTTCTATAGCTATAAATGCATGTTGCAAATCTTTAGGAATCTGGTCAAGTGTTACATATGTCCTGTTAGCTCCGGCAGAAGAAAGTGTCTGTATTTCATTCTCATCTGAATCATATATCTTAGTTGCAAAGCCTTCAGGCGAAACATTAATAGAAGCTATATCAGGAGCATTTTCTATAATTCCCTGAAATGAACCGAATACAAGGCATGAACCTGCTACAACTAATGCTATTATTCCGACCAGAGCCAGCTTTATAAAAAATATACCTAATTTGGTGCCAAGCTTGGTAGTAGCTGAATTGAGCAGCTTTTTCTTTTGTTTTATGCCTTTATCACCATAATTCATATATTGTCCTCCTTAATAAAGTCATGATATTATATCATAAAAAGAAGGCACAGGCAAATAATTGGAGTTGTGCCGAGTGATTTGGAAAAGGAAAAAATATGAAAAAAATAATTAAAAACGGACAGGGAGAATATATAGAGAAAAAATCAAAATTTATAGCGCATATTTTTAATGTTGAAAGCGAACAACAGGCAGCAGCCATAATAGCAGAAGTAAAAAAGAAATACTGGGATGCCAGACATAACTGTTATGCCTATATACTTGGGAATAAAGGGGAGATACAGAGGTTTTCAGATGATGGAGAGCCGTCTGGAACAGCAGGAAAACCAATACTGGAAGTATTATCGGGCAATGAATGCAGCAATTGCCTGTGCATTGTAACAAGATATTTTGGAGGAGTATTGCTTGGGACAGGCGGACTTATAAGGGCGTATACAAGTGCATCAAAAGAGGCACTGGATGATTGTCTGACAGGTGAGCTTGTTGAAGGAGTACATGCATATCTTGATGCTGATTATAATTATGTAGGGAAAATACAGCATTTATGTATACAGGATGACATTACAGTTGTTAATACAGAATATTCAGATAATGTAATATTTGAATTGATGATGGAAAAGCAGGTGCGGCAGAAGTTTGAGAAAGCACTGACAGAAATGTCATCCGGCAGTATAGGATTAAGAGAAATTAAGGAAGTTAAGATGTATAGAGATGGCAGAGGAATATTGAGCCTGTAAAATATGAATAAAAAATTAACGGTAGTAAAAAATAACAATACAATGGTCAACTTTTGTGAATCTAATAGAATAATATGTAAAAGTGATGTAAAAAAACATAAAAAATGCGAGTGTGCTAGTGCATTTTTTACATAAAAATATGATAGTTATTGGAAGAAAAAGTATTCTTACGAAATAATTTGGACAAAAAATTAAGAAAAATTAAAAAAGTGTGAACATGGCAAACCGCATAAATACTGGGGTTTCACAGAAAACACAAAAAAAATACAATATTTATTAAAATTAGTCTTGTTAAAATAGTACAAAAATGATAATATATCAATGTCTAAAAAACGAAATGGGGGTTAAGCCCCGAAAACCAAATAAGGAGGGTTTTAAGGTTTATGAAAAAGACATTAAAGAAGTTTGCTGCTGTAGGTTTAACACTTACATCAGTAGTAGGACTTGTTGCTTGTGGTTCTAAGAACAACACTACAGACAACAAAAAGGAAACAGTTGACTGGGCTTCAGTTGAAAAGCCAGGTAAGTTTACAGTTATGGTAGACGGAACTGTTGTTAAGGAAACTAACGGAGCTGCTGCGTTCTATAAGTATTATAAGGAACTTACAGGACTTGATATTGAGTGGATTCGTCCAGATCACTCAAGCTACGCTGACTCTGTAAAGAACACATTCGCATCAGGAGACCTTCCAGATGTAGTTCTTCTTAACTCAGATTATCTTGCAAACTTCGCATCAAACGGATATCTTTGGGATATGACAGATGCTTGGGAGCAGTCAGCTACTAAGAATTCAGGAAGACTTACTGATATGGCTGATGCTGTTATGTCAGGTAATGTACTTGCTGGTCCAGACGGAACAAAGGCTCTTTACGGCTTCTCACCAACACGTGGTAACGGATGCTGTACATATGTAAAGGCTTCTGCATTAAAGGCAGCTGGATTAGACCCAGATAAGGTTGCTAATGAGACAATGACATATGATCAGTACTATGATATGCTTAAGAAGATTCAGGCAGCATCATCTAACAAGAACTATGTAATCTCTACATCAGGTTTTGTTGCTGGTGGTAACAAGCCAGAAGCTCCATATACTAACTACCTTCCAGAATTCTATCAGGATGCTCAGTTCACATTCTATCTTAAGGATGGAAAGTATGTAGATGGATTCTCAGAAGAAGCAATGAAGAAGGCTATGGACAGACTTAAGACAGCAATTGATGATAAGATTCTTGATCCAGCTACACAGAATGCTTCAACAAAGGAAGCTCGTAACAAGTTTACTAATAAGGACGCTAACCTTGCATCTTCAGTATTTACATACTGGGCTGGTACATGGGATAAGAACCTTACTAAATTACTTCCAGATCAGACAGACAGCCTTGTACCTATCAAGCCTATCAAGGAAGTTGGCAAGTATGTAGAGCGTCTTGCTCCAGCTTGGGCTATTACATATAAGGCATATGAGGATGGAAAGGCTGAGGGAATCTTTAAGTACTTCATCGATACAATGCTTGACGGTGGAGATATCCAGGTAGCTTGGGAATACGGCGCTAAGGGAACACACTGGGATGATAAGGAAGAGACATATACAGTAGCTGGTAAGGATGGAAAAGAAGGTAACACTTATACAGCAAAAGAAGGAGAATTCCATAATCTTCCATCTCCAGAAACACCATCAACACTTACAACTAAGAACCATATTGATCCAGATCTTGCAATTGCTGGATTTGGAGATAAGGAAGATCCAGGTCACAAGGCTCAGGATCCAATTATTACTGAATGCTACAAGATGTTCAATGCTAACTGCGAAATGGTTGAAGTTCTTCCTACAACAGACGTACTTAGTAACAATATCACAGATATCAATACTAAGAGAGTAGAAGTTCTTTCACAGGTAGTTCTTGGAACTAAGTCATATGACGAGGCTATGGCTGATTACAATAGCCAGGTAGGTGCTAAGGTTACAGCTGTTATCGAGTCATTAAATGCGACAATTAAGTAATTTAACTTAATGTTAAGAATTTAAGATGCGGATGCATCAGATGTTCAATATGGCGGCGCAGAGAAATCCGCGCCGCTTATATTGAGAAAAGATTTGCTTATGAAATTTGTATTTTTTGTATTTATTTGGTAGGCATACGATAAATTATTAGGAAAGAAGGTAAAAAAATGCAGTGTCCATCTTGTAACACAGAGCTTCCTAAGAAAGCAAAGGTTTGCCCTAAGTGTGGTACAGCAATAGGAAAACCAAAGGGAAACTTAAGAGTAATGGCTATCATTGGATTTGTTGTAATGCTTATTGCAAGTCTTTTACCAATGGTACAGTCAGGCGAGAAGATTAAACTGGGATTATATCCTAAAGCTTATGCTTTCGGCTACATGAATATCAGTATGCCGGTTATGTGGTATTTATTTATTGCATGTATAGTTGTTGCAATTATTCTTGTAGTAGCAAGAAAAGAAATTCTGTCTATTATTCCGGTAGCAGTTTCAGTTGTTATTACAATTGTTTCATTCCTTGCATTCGACTTTAACAGTGTTGAAGGAAAAGTAATGGGTGGTGGTCTTAAGTTTGTTCCACATTCACTTACAGATCTTCTCAGCAATGGTTATAATGGTAATTCATATCATATCGGATGTGGATTAATTGTTCTTGTAATTGGTGTTGTTATAGCAATTGCAGGTTGCTTCATTGATGTTATGAAGCCATTTAAGAAAGATCTTCATGTTGATACTAAGTATCTTTCTAACTCATTAAATCAGAGCCTTTCTAATAAGATTTATTATTATAGAGGTTTCTACCTTATGTTCTTACCAGTATTTGTAATGATTATGTTATTCAACTACTGGCCAATGCTTGGATGCCGTTATGCATTTACATCTTATATCATTGGTAACCCTTATTATATGGGACTTTACCATTTTTCAACAATGTTCACTAACGATGTATATTTCTGGCAGGCATTTAGAAACACATTAATTTTGTCAATTATTAAGTTGTTCTTAAATACAGGTGCAGCTGTTATAATTTCACTTCTTTTGAACGAAATTACAAATATGATTTTCAAGAAGACAGTACAGACAATTATTTACCTTCCACATTTCATGTCATGGGTAGTTGTTGCTTCAGTTTTCAAGATGATGCTTGCACCATATGATATCGCTCCAGTAAACTCAATTCTTATGAACATGGGCCTTATTGATACACCTATTGATTTCATGAATTCTGCTCAGTACTGGCGTGGAACATTCTATGTAATGAATGTTTGGAAAGATACAGGATGGGGAACAATCTTATTCTTAGCTACATTATCAGGTATCAGCCCAGACCTTTATGAGGCTGCACAGATTGATGGTGCTAATAGATTTAAGAGACTGATATATATTACATTACCAGCTCTTGCTAATACTATTATTACAGTATTTATCCTTAACCTTGCCAAGGTTATGAACCTGTTTGAGTCAGTATTCGTATTACAGTCACCTATTACTTATACTAAGTCACAGGTATTACAGACATATGTATATGTTAAGACATTCGGTGGTGGTAATTCAGATTATGGTTATACAACTGCTGTAGGTTTATTTAAGTCGTTCGTTGGTATGATCTTAGTTCTCGGTTGTAACTGGGCAAGTAAGAAAGTACGTGGACGTGGTATTGTATAGGAGGGAATAAATAATGAGTGATAGTACAACATTAGTTTACAAAAAGAAAAAGAAAAAATTTAAAATATTCCCATTAGTTAATGCAATATTCTTTATTATTGTTGCATGCTTGATTATGATACCAATTTATCGAGTAATTATCAGTTCTATTGATGCTAATACTTCATACAACTTTGTATGGTTACCATCTAAGTTTACATGGGGTGGATATACAGCCGTATTAACCAGATCAAGCTTATATACACCATTCTTGATTTCAGTTGTTACAACAATTATTGGTACATTTGTTGGACTTTTAGTTGTAACACTTGGTGGTTATGTATTAATTCAGTGGGAGATGCCAGGAAGAAACTTCTTCGCTTATATGCTTCTCTTCACAATGATTTTCGATGGTGGTATGATTCCTAAGTACCTTGTTATCAAGCAGTTGGGATTAATGAATACACTTTGGGCAGTTATTTTACCAATGTCAATCAATGTATATAACTTAGTTCTTATGAGAAACTTCTTTGAAGGTATCCCAGAGTCTCTTTTTGAGGCAGCTCAGATTGATGGATGCTCTCCAATGGGAATTTTCTTTAAGATTGTTCTTCCTCTTTCAAAGGCAGCTCTTGCATCAATTGGTTTGATGTTCGCAGTTAGTTTCTGGAATGATTATACAAACTTCAAGTTATATATTACTAAGAATAAGCTGTTCAACTTCCAGATTCAGTTAAGAAACATGGTTATTGATAGTGATATTCCAGTTGATGACGCAGTTAATCAGGAAACAATTGGTAATGCAGCTACAATCATTGCTATTCTTCCTTTCATGATTATCTACCCATTCTGTCAGAAGTACTTCGTACAGGGTGTTAACGTAGGTGCCGTTAAGGAGTAATGTTAATATTTTGAATTTATTTTGGACGAGCCTTTTAAGGCTCGTCCTTTTTTTTGCGAGTAGCGAAAAAACTGTATTTTTATTCGTCATTACCAGTCAAATAGTGGAACAATACTATTTAACATGATACAATAAAACAAATATTGGTTAGGAGGAAAAAGGCTTGGATAAAAGTTTTGAAATTAAAGGATACATTAATAATGTATTAAAAGAAACCGGGCTTGAAGGAGCAGATGCATTTGATAAGGCGCTTCTTCTTAATGCTTTAGGTAAATTTGAAGCGGCAGAGCATAGTGATGAATATAAGGATGTTATTACAGGTGAATTAGATAAGCTTATACAGGATAATACTATTAATATAGGCGAGAATGACCTTGTTAATTACATGTATGGTAATGCATGCTACAGTGTTGGAAAGAATGATATTGCTGTTAATATTGCCAAGCAGACAGAGAGACAGCAAAGAACAGAATCAGGATATTTTACAGGAGCTGAAGGTAGCAGATGCTTATGCACTGCATTTAAGGCACTGAGTTTCTATATGAATTATGAAACCAAAGATGGTGGGAAAGAACATTATAATGATATAATTGCGCAGTATAATGCAATATATGCAGAATGCTTTGAGAACGCAGGAAAGGCAGCACATGATGGTGATGCTAAGGCTGTAAAAGCACTTGCTTTATTTGCTGCAGGAGCAGTTGATACACTTGAAGTTATGGACCAGGCGTTGTATGAGATATTTGCAAGAATAAGAGAAATGTATAAAGCTGCAGTTTCAGTTCTTAATGATACGATTGATAATACAGATTCGCAGTTTGTAAAGCTTATATATGCATATGCAGTATTGAAAGGATGCCGTATGAAGCTTATACAGACAGAAAAATATGCATCCAAGGCTGAGGAAATCTTTGAAAAAGCTACTGATAAGCATGTTGCGGATAAGAGCGGTGTGGCTGTATCAGCGGCATACATAACAGCTTACAGTGAGTATATAAGAAACAGGGATTATCAGGATTACGGACGCAGCAATGGAGGTGTATTATGGAGTTAAAGTTAGTTATCAAGACAGGAAGAAGTGCTGTAGTAGAATTTGATGACGGTGGAAAGTATTATTCTAAGGAAGAATACACACTCCTGATTAATGGAGAAGAATATGGCAAGACAGAAAAGGTTGTTACAACAATATATGGTCTTAAGCCAGATACAGAATATAAGATTACAGCAGTGTATGCAGGAAAAGAATACGGACCTGTTGAATTTAAGACGGATTATGAATATGTAACACTTAATGTCAGAGAATTTGGTGCGTATGGTGATGGAGAGCATGATGATACTAATGCAATCCAGTGTGCAATTATGGCAGCTCCTAAGGATTCCAGAGTATTAGTTCCAGAGGGTGTTTATAAGATATCAAGTATATTCTTAAAAGATAATCTTAATCTTGAGCTTGCTAAAGGAGCAGTACTTTCAGCATTTACAGAAAGAGATAAGTTCCCTATATTACCGGGACAGATTGAGACATACGATGAGAAAGATTATTACAACCTTGGTACATGGGAAGGCAATCCTCTGGATATGTTTTCAGCAATTGTATGTGGTATCAACTGTTCAAATGTCACAATTACAGGTGAAGGAACTATTGATGGATGTACAACTCATGATAACTGGTGGAAGAATTGTAAGATAAGAAATACTGCGTGGAGACCAAGATTATTCTTTATCAATAACTGTAATAATGTTACTATGCATGGAATTACAGTCCAGAATTCACCATCATGGACAATCCACCCATATTTCAGTAAACATCTTAAGTTTATAGATGTTAAGATTCTCAATCCTGCTAATTCACACAACACAGATGGTCTTGACCCGGAAAGCTGTCAGGATGTTCTTGTACTTGGAACATACATATCAGTTGGTGATGACTGTATAGCAATCAAGTCAGGCAAGATATATATGGCTCAGAAGGAAAAGACTCCTACAGAGGATATGACAGTACGCCAGTGCTGTATGAGAGACGGACATGGTGCAGTAACAGTAGGAAGCGAGATAGCTGCGGGAGTTAAAGATGTTCATATCAGAGACTGTATGTTCATGAATACAGACAGAGGTTTAAGAGTTAAGACAAGAAGAGGCCGTGGTAAATTATCTGTACTTGATGATATTTCATTTGAGAATATTGATATGGATAACGTTATGACACCATTTGTTGTTAACAGCTTCTATTTCTGTGATCCAGATGGAAAGACAGAATATGTTGGCTCTAGAAAGCCACTTCCTGTTGATGACAGAACACCTTCAATCAAGAGCCTTACATTTAAGGATATTAATGCGAAAAATTGCCATGTTGCAGGTGCATATATATTCGGTCTGCCAGAGAGTAAAGTTGAGAAGCTTACATTTGAGAATATTAACTTCAGCTATGCTAAAGATGCAAAGCCGGGTGTAGCGGCAATGATGCTTGGCTGTGATGAAGCAAGCAGACAGGGACTTATTGTAAGTAATGTAGAAAAACTTATATTAAAGAATGTCAATATTGAAGGCTGTGATGGAGAAGCAATTGTGGCAGATAATGTTGATAAGATTGAAAGAGATTAGTATAAATATACAGAAATATGAGGAATAATCATGAATTTACATGCACCAAAGGGAATTGATGTTGAGAATTGGTTCATTGAGTGCTATAGGAAACATAAGGGGCATCCGTTAAAGATACTTATAGGGCTTTATAAGGGAAATTATAATAAGTTTTTTCTTGCGGTATTATTTTTCTTTATAAAGCATGCCCCTGTGTGGGTTCTGCCAATTGTAACGGCTAATATTATCAATGATATTACAAGCGGTTCGCCAGATACTATACAGAATATTATTATTCAGGCAATAATTATGGTTGCATTAGTTGTTCTTAATGTGCCAATGAATTATCTGTATACAAGATATAAATCATTAGCAACGAGATATGCAGAAACAGGACTTAGAAAAGCACTTGTAAGGAAACTGCAGCAGCTTTCAATTTCGTACCACAAAGAGACACAGTCAGGCAGGCTGCAATCAAAGATAATGCGAGATGTGGAAGCGGTTGAGACGCTATCAACACAGATGTTTTTAAGCATATTAAATATTGCACTTAATATTGGAGTTGCACTTTTTGTTACGGTATCAAAGAGCCTTATAGTGTTCTTATTCTTTCTTCTCACTACACCGCTTGCAGCGGCAACTATGGTATTTTTCAGAAATATTATGAAGAAGAGAAATACCGAGTTCCGTAAGGAGATGGAAGAGACATCTGCAAGGGTTATGGAGATGGTTGAGCTTATTCCGGTTACAAGGGCACATGCACTTGAAGAGGAGGAAGTAACCAAGATGAGCGGACAGCTTTTCGCAGTTGCGGAGAAAGGCTATAAGCTTGATGTTATACAGGCATTATTTGGCTCGGTTGGATGGGCAATATTCCAGATTTTTCAGGTTGTGTGTCTGGGATTCACAGGATTTCTTGCTTTAAAGGGAAGTGTTGGTCCGGGAGACATTACACTTTACCAGAGTTATTTTGCAACAATAGTAAGTCAGGTATCATCACTTATGTCGCTTATACCAGTTATTGCCAAGGGAGTTGAGTCTGTTAATTCTATTGGAGAAGTACTTCTTGAAGAAGATATTGAATGCAATGACGGGAAAGAAGCACTTGATAGTGTAGAAGGTGAGTTTGATTTTAAAAATGTCAGGTTTGCCTATAATAATACAGATAAACCGGTACTTCATGAGCTTAATCTTCATGTCGATAAGGGTGAGACGATTGCACTTGTGGGAGAATCAGGAGCTGGTAAATCTACAATTCTTAACCTTGTTATAGGCTTTAATTTCGCCACAGACGGAGTTGTTACGATTGATGGACATGATATGAGAGATATTGATCTTAGAAGTTATAGAAAGCATCTGGCAGTTGTACCGCAGACATCAATATTATTCTCAGGAACTATAAGAGATAATATAACATATGGAATAGATGATTTCGATGAAGATACACTTAACAAAGTTGTTGACGCAGCTAATTTAAGAGATCTTATAGATTCACTTCCGGATGGATTAGACACAGTTGTGGGAGAGCATGGTGGAAAGCTTTCAGGAGGACAGAGACAGCGTGTATCGATTGCAAGAGCGCTTATGAGAAATCCTGAAGTAATAGTTCTTGATGAGGCAACATCAGCATTAGACAGCATATCTGAGAAGCTTATTCAGGAGGCACTTAATAATCTTACTAAAGACAGGACAACATTTATAGTTGCACACAGATTATCGACTATAAAAGGTGCTGACAGAATAGCAGTAATAGCAGATGGTCACTGCGTTGAATATGGAACATATGATGAGCTTATGGAACTTAAAGGCGAGTTCTATCAGATGAAATCAATACAGAGCTAAAAAATAATAGGAGACGGGAATATAACCCGTCTCCTTATTTATATGCCTGCCGGTTTTAATTACTTATTATCAGCAAACCAGATTCTGAGTGTTGAGATAAGCTTCTCTTTAGAATCAACATCTAACTTCTGTACAATCTGCATGATTTCATTGTCAAGAGCTGTGTTCTGGTATGACTTGTCAACGCTTCCTGCAAGGTAATCAAGAGAAACACCTGTAAGCTCTGCATAATATGAAAGCATTCTTAATGTCATAAGATTACGGCCGTTTTCTACGTTACTTATGTAACCAGGTGTAACCTCTAATGCTTTAGCAACGTCTTCCTGTGTAAGACCATGTGCAATTCTTAACTTCTTAACTTTAGCTCCTAAATCGCTATCCATAATTGAAACCTCCTTAAATAAATTACTTCTTGTTAGCTCTGTATCTTGCTGTGTGGTCAAGAATCTTTTTGCGGATTCTAAGACTCTTAGGTGTTACTTCAAGTAATTCGTCTGTGTCGATATAATCCAGTGCCTGCTCCAAGCTAAGAATTTTAGGTGGAACAAGACGGAGAGCCTCATCAGCACTTGAAGAACGAGTGTTGGTAAGATGCTTTGTCTTGCATACATTAACCTCAATATCCTCAGTACGAGGATTTTCGCCAACGATCATTCCGGCATATACCTTCTCACCAGGTCCGATGAAGAGAGTACCTCTCTCCTGAGCGTTGAAAAGACCATAAGTGATAGCATCACCGCTTTCGTAAGCAATAAGAGAACCATTCTTTCTGTAAGAAATGTCTCCTTTGTATTCTTCATATCCTTCAAAAGAAGAATTGATAATACCGTTACCCTTAGTATCAGTAAGGAATTCACCTCTGTATCCGATAAGACCTCTTGAAGGGATAGAGAACTGAAGTCTTGTGTATCCACCGTTAATTGGTGACATACCAAGGAGTTCGCCCTTTCTCTGGCTTAACTTCTGGATAACAGATCCTGTGCAGTCATCTGGAACATCGATATAAGCAAGTTCCATAGGCTCAAGCTTCTTGCCTCTCTCATCTGTGTGGTAGAGTACCTCGGCTTTACTTACTGCAAATTCATAACCTTCTCTTCTCATATTCTCAATAAGAACTGAAAGATGAAGCTCACCACGTCCTGAAACCTTAAATGAGTTCTCAACGCCAGGTGTTTCCTCAACTCTTAAACTAACATCTGTATTAAGTTCCTTGAAAAGTCTGTCTCTTAAATGTCTTGAAGTAACGAATTTACCTTCTTTACCTGCAAGAGGACTGTCATTAACCATGAAGTCCATAGAAAGAGTAGGCTCTGAAATCTTCTGGAAAGGAATAGCAACAGGGTTGTTAAGTGAACAGATTGTATCACCGATATGAATATCAGCAATACCTGATACAGCAACAATTTCACCGATTCCTGCTTCATTAACTTCTACCTTATTAAGTCCGTTAAATGTATAAAGCTTAGTAATTCTTACACGCTTCTTAACGCTTGGATCATGGTGGTTAACAATCATAACCTCCTGATTAACCTTAAGGCTTCCATTATCAATCTTACCTACGCCAATTCTACCAACGAATTCGTTGTAGTCAATAGTAGAGATAAGCATCTGTGTATCTGCATCAGGGTCACCCTCTGGTGCAGGAATGTTATTGACGATACAGTCAAAGAGTGGCTGCATGTCTTTCTTTTCATCATTAAGGTCAGCCATAGCATAGCCTGACTTAGCTGAAGCAAAGATGAATGGACAGTCAAGCTGATCTTCATTAGCATCAAGGTCAATGAAAAGCTCTAAGATCTCATCGATAACTTCTTCTGGTCTTGCTTCTGGTCTGTCTATCTTGTTAATACATACTATAACAGAAAGATTCATATCAAGGGCTTTCTGTAATACGAACTTAGTCTGAGGCATAACACCTTCAAATGCGTCAACAACAAGTACAACGCCATTAACCATTTTAAGTACTCGTTCAACCTCACCGCCAAAATCAGCATGGCCAGGAGTATCAATAATGTTAATCTTAGTATCCTTATATGTGATAGCTGTATTCTTAGAAAGAATAGTGATTCCTCTTTCTCTTTCGATATCATTGGAATCCATAACTCGTTCAGCGACTTCCTGATTAGCTCTGAATGTTCCGCTCTGCTTTAACAGCTCATCAACAAGGGTTGTCTTACCATGATCAACGTGGGCAATAATTGCAATATTACGAATATCTTCACACTTTGTTTTCATTAATAGTATCCTTCCTGATTTAACTCAAAATATCTTCTATGATTAGCAACTTTTATATTCTATCACAATATTCTTAAAAAACAATACTAAATATATAAAAATTTTTTTATTTTTTGAACACATATTATTCAAAAAGTTTTTGTAATATTTGCGAAAACGACATCATATACATATTAGAGAAAAGAAAGCACATGCCATAACACATAATAAGGTGGCAAAGAAGGGAGAAATACATAATGCTTGATAAAGTAATTGAAAACAACAGAGTGTGTATCATTGGAGAGATTGTCTCAGAGTTCACTTTCAGTCATGAAGTTTTTGGAGAGGGCTTCTATATTGCTAATGTGTCAGTGAACAGATTAAGTGATATGGTGGATGTTATACCACTTATGATATCTGAGAGGCTTATTGATGTAACTAAGGATTATAGAGGAATGAAAATCGAAGTGGCTGGTCAGTTCCGTTCTTATAACAGACATGAAGGAACTAAGAATAAGCTTGTGCTCTCAATATTTGTAAGAGAATTAAGATTTATAGAAGAAGATGAGATGCCAGAGGAGCAGTCTAAGTCTAACCAGATATTCCTTGATGGTTTCGTATGCAAACCACCAATTTATAGAAAGACTCCATTGGGAAGAGAGATTGCAGATGTATTAGTTGCAGTTAACAGACCATATGGCAAGTCAGATTATATTCCATGTATTGCATGGGGAAGAAATGCAAGATTTGCAGGTGGCCTTGAGGTTGGCTCACATCTTCAGGTAAGTGGACGTGTACAGAGCAGAGAGTACACTAAGAAGATAGGAGAGGATGAGGTCGAGAGAAGAGTGGCGTATGAAGTATCAGTAAGCAAAATAGACCTTGTTGAAGACGAAGAATAACTGATATATACCCTCATATTAAATAGGGTTAAAGTATTGACATAACATTATCAGAGTGATATAGTCACATTAACTGTAAGGGTTTCCCCTGCAGCAGGTAGAGGTCGCACGATTCAAGAGTAATTATCCTGATGTCCCGGAAGACATATGAAGGATAGTAAAAGGGGAAAGTGCCGAAGAGGATTGTTTCCGGAGCAGTCTTACTGGGCGTAGGATTAATAGTTTTACGACTGTCATCGAATAGATGGAGAGCTACTTAAAGGACTATTACTATGATTTCTTTAAGAGCCAGTCTGTTTGAGCAGATTGGCTCTTCTATGTTGTTGAGCTACTCGCATAGGTAGCGATGAGAATAGACAGGAATCATGTACATAATAATAGCTGATAACAGCGGAAAGAAGGATGGTATGTCAGTATTTACCGGAGCCGGTGTAGCGATTATTACACCAATGAAAGCTAATGGAGAAGTTAATTACGATAAGCTTGGAGAATTCCTTGATTACCAGATTAATAACTCAACAGATGCAATTATTATCTGTGGAACAACAGGGGAGGCATCAACACTTACACATGAGGAACATGTGGAAACAATCAGATTTGCTGCTGATTATGTGAAGAAAAGAGTCCCAGTTATTGCAGGAACAGGTTCTAACTGTACAGAAACAGCTATATGGCTTTCACAGGAAGCACAGAAGGCAGGAGTTGATGGATGTCTCGTAGTTACACCATACTATAATAAAGCAACACAGAAGGGCCTTATCCAGCATTATACAGCGGTTGCAAAGTCAGTAGACCTTCCTATCATTATGTATAATGTTCCAGGAAGAACAGGTTGCAATATCCAGCCAGAAACAGCAGCCAAGCTTGCTAAGGATGTTGACAATATTGTTGCCATCAAAGCTGCAACAGGTAATCTTGCACAGGAGAGTAAGACAATGGCATTAGCTGAGGGAAGACTTGATATGTACTCAGGTGAAGACGGACTTATCGTTCCTCTTATGTCAATTGGAGCAAAGGGCGTAATTTCAGTATTATCTAATGTTGCACCTAAGCAGACACATGATATCTGCGCTACATTTGCAGCTGGAGATGTTGCTAAGGCTGCACAGTTACAGTTTAAGGCATTAGAACTTGTAGATGCATTATTCTGTGAGGTTAATCCAATTCCTGTTAAGCATGCTCTTAACCTTATGGGATGGGATATGGGACCACTCAGAAGTCCATTATGCGAGATGGAAGAGGCTAACCTTGAGAGATTAAAGAATGCAATGGTTAACTACGGAATACTTTAATTGACAGGAGAATGAACATGACAAGAATAATTATGCATGGCTGTAATGGCCATATGGGACAGGTCATTACAGGAATCGTTGCTAATGATGCTAATGCACAGATAGTGGCAGGAATTGACCTTCGTGATGACGGACATAACTCATATCCGGTATTTGCTTCATTAGAAGAATGTGATGTTGAAGCAGATGTTATCATTGATTTCGCATCAGCTAAGGCAGAGGATACACTTGTTGACTATATTAAGAAAACTAAGATTCCTGCTGTAATATGTACAACAGGATTAAGCGATGAGCAGATTGCATCAATCAATGAAGCATCAAAGAGTGTTGCAATATTACGTTCAGCTAATATGTCACTTGGAATCAATACATTATTCAAGCTTTTACAGGATGCTGCCAAAGTGTTTGCATCAGCAGGCTTTGATATTGAGATAGTTGAAAGGCACCACAACCAGAAGCTTGATGCGCCAAGTGGAACAGCTCTTGCACTTGCAGATTCAATGAAGGAAGTGCTTGATGATGATTATTTCTACAGATATGACAGAAGCCAGTTAAGACAGAAGCGTGATCCTAAGGAAATCGGAATCAGTGCTGTAAGAGGTGGAACTATTGTTGGAGAGCACGAAGTAATCTTTGCTGGAGAAGACGAGGTTATAGAGTTCAAGCATACCGCACATTCTAAGGCTGTATTTGCAAAGGGTGCAGTTGAGGCTGCCAAGTTCCTTGCAGGAAAGCCGGCTGGAATGTACGATATGAGAGATGTTATTGCAGCTAAGAACTAGTTGTCAGAGCAGTTAATATAATGATATTCAATGCGGCTTGCTTCGGCGAAGCCGCATTTTTTATATAATGCCACAGCTGCCCTGTTATTGCTTGTTACATTAAGTACGAGTGGAAGTGAAGCAATGTTAAAGTAGTCTTTAAGAAAATGCTTCATAAGGCATGTACCAATGCCTTTCCCACGAAGCTTCTCATCAACGAATACTCCGTATACATTGACAAATGTGTTCTGTGTATCAAGATAAAGAAGCGCAACAGGTTCTTCATATTCCGGCAGATACATAAGATAATCCTCACCCTCAAGATAATATTCGGCATTGTCAGGCTCTGCAGCCTGTATTGATTCTAAGTTAAAATGTGCTTTATCAAGCTGGTACAGATATTCGTAGAAACATACATCACCACATAAAGAACAGTTAAGAAGTTCTCCGCTTATAGGCGCAATAAGCTCTAAATTGCCAGCAGAGCTGCTTTTAAGCTTTCTGCAACAGATGGATAGCATATTACGAAAATGTCCTATATGGCGAAAATCAGGCGCTACAAGACCTGAAACTTCAACATATCCGCATTCATCATTAATAAGCAGTCCAACAAAGCCATACATTACAGGTGAATCTGTGCTGTCATCAACAAGCGCACACTGGATAAAGCTGTCGTTATGGGAATCGCAGTAATAAGGCTCGTAGCCGTCACATTTGTTAATAAGTTCTTCAAGAGCATTCATTAAAATGTTGTCCAGATAGTCAATCTCAATATATTTCATAATTGTTCTCCAATAAAAGTTTATAAAAAATTACTTTGAAATAAGAAACATTTGTTTACAAAAGTGTCAAAATGCCTTACTATATAAAGGTATATACATCAGTATAACAAAATAATTGATTTACCAGCAATAGGTTATTGGGAGGATTTACATGGGTAAAGTTGCCATACTTACAGACAGTAACAGTGGAATTACACAGGCTCAGTCTAAGGAGCTTGGAGTTAAAGTTATACCAATGCCGTTCTTTATAGATGGAGAACAGTATTTTGAAGATATTAATCTTACACAGGAAGAGTTTTACGAGAAGTTAAAGCAGGATGCTGATATATCTACTTCACAGCCTTCTATTGGTGAGATGCAGGACGCATTTGATGAGCTTCTTAAGGAATATGATGAACTTGTATATATTCCTATGTCAAGCGGGCTCAGCGGAACATGTCAGACAGCTACTATGGTTGCTGATGATTATGATGGAAAGGTTCAGGTTGTCAATAACCAGAGAATTTCTGTAACCATGAGACAGTCTGTTCTTGATGCGAAGGAGCTTGCACAGAGAGGTAAGTCTGCGGCAGAGATTAAGGAGATTCTTGAAAAACATAAGATGGAATCAAGCATATATATTACACTTGATACTCTTAAGTACTTAAAGAAGGGCGGAAGAATAACTCCTGCGGCAGCTGCTATTGGAACTATGTTAAAGCTTAATCCTGTGCTTCAGATTCAGGGTGAGAAGTTAGATGCATTTGCCAAGGCAAGAGGTAAGGCTTCTGCGAAGAAGATTATGCTTAAGGCAATGCAGGATGATTTAGATACAAGATTTGCAGAGTTTGCAAAGGATGGAAAGATGCATATGGAGGTTGCTTATTCAGGTAATCCTGAGGAGGCAGAGGAATGGGCTGCATTAGTTAAAGAGACTTTTCCGCAGTTTGATTTCCACATGGATCCGCTTTCACTTTCAGTTGCCTGCCACATAGGACATGGTGCACTTGCGATAGCAACATCTGCTTATCTGCCAGAACTTGATTAATACGAATGATAAGCCTGTGACAGCGCATGAGTTGTTGCAGGCTTTTGTTATAGATACGGATATTCCCGTAATTTAATATGAATGGAGGATTGTTATGCCAGCAAGAAGTGAGATTGATGATAAGTTTAAATGGGCTGTGAATGATTTATATAGCTCTGATGAAGTATGGGAGAAGGATTATAACAGTATACTTGAAATGACTGGCCAGCCAAGTGAGCTTAAGGGCAGGATGGGTGAGTCTGCCGGCATGCTTTACAAGGCACTTAAGGAGTATGAACAGGTAGAATACATTACTGAAAGAGTGTATGTGTATGCATTTATGAAATATTATGAGAATACAGGCAATTCAAAGTATCAGGAAATGTCTGGGAAAGCCCAGATGGCGGCGATGAAGGTGTCAGAGAAGTACGCATTTCTAGAGCCTGAGCTTATATCAATAGACACAGATGTGCTTGATAAATATATCAGTGAGGATGAAAGGCTTGGAATGTATAAGCATTTTATTGATGACTGCCTCGCAGGGAAAGAGCATACGCTTTCTGAAAAGGAGGAAGCACTGCTTGCAAAGGCATCACAGATGTCAACTGTGCCTAATGAGGTGTTCTCTAAGTTTAACAATGCTGATGTTAAGTTTGGCAAGGTGAAAAGAGAGAACGGACAGGAAGATGAGCTGACTAACGGAAATTTTGCCACATTTATGGAAAGTCATGACAGAACAGTAAGAAAGGCGGCATTTGAGGCGTTATATAAGCAGTATGGAGCGTATATCAACACGATTGCAGCAGCGTTTTATGGCAATGTCAAGCAGGCAATGTTCTATGCAGACGCAAGGGGTTACAAGTCAACACTGAACATGTATCTTGATGGCTCATTTATTCCGGAAAATGTATATAAGAATCTTATTAAGACTGTCAATGACAATCTTGACAAAATGTACTGCTATGTTGATATAAGAAAGAAGACGCTTGGCGTTGATAAGCTGCATTTTTATGATATCTATGCACCGATGGTAGAGGATATTGACTGGAAGATAAGCTATGATGAGGCTAAGGACATTGTTGTGAAGGCACTTGCACCAATGGGTGAGGAGTATGTTTCACACATTAAAGAAGGCTTCAATAATGGCTGGGTAGATGTGTATGAGAATACCGGAAAGCGTTCGGGAGCATTTTCATGGGGCGCTTATGGCACACACCCATATGTATTTCTTAATTACTCAGATACACTCAATGATGTTTTTACGGTTATTCATGAGATGGGACATGCAATGCACACTTATTATTCTAATGCAAACCAGCCTTATATTTATGCAGGATATAAGATCTTTGTTGCGGAGGTTGCATCAACCTGTAATGAAGCGATTCTTATGCAGTATATGTTAAAGAATACTGATGATAAGAAGAAGAAAAGATATCTGCTCAATCATTTCTTTGAGCAGTTTAAGGGAACTCTTTACAGACAGACTATGTTTGCAGAGTTTGAGATGGAAGCGCATGCAAAAGCTGAACATGGCGAGGTTTTATCAGCAGAGAGCCTTTGTGCAATGTATAAGAAACTGAATGAGAAGTATTTCGGCCCGGATATGGTTATTGATGATGAGATAGCACTTGAGTGGGCAAGGATACCGCATTTTTACACACCATTCTATGTATACCAGTATGCAACAGGTTATTCCGCTGCAATTGCAATATCAACCAAGATACTTGCAGGCGATGAGCAGGTTATAGCAGGTTACAGGAAGTTCTTGTCAGGCGGCTCTTCAATGCACCCTATAGAGCTTCTTAAGCTGTGCGGAATAGATATGACAAAACCGGATGTTGTGCAGGAAGCACTGGATGTGTTTGGGGAATTACTAAAACAGTGGTAATGCTTAATGTGTTGTGAATATAAAGATGATTCTGGGAGATAATGCGTCTTCCAGAATTTTTTTATGGGATAAATGTAACTGTTGCATTAAGTGTAACTGTGACATATGGAGACGGAACAACAGAGATTGTTGATGTGGGATTCAAAGAAGTCGGTGGTGCCATGTCTTTTTGCATAAATAAAATAAAGGAAGCCAGATAAATACTGACTTCCTTACAAAATAAAAGAGCGCGAGACGGGGATCGAACCCGCGACCCCCTCCTTGGCAAGGAGGTGCTCCACCACTGAGCCACTCGCGCAAACACAACTAAGATAATAATGGCAAAAAGATATTTTGTCAACACTTTTTTAGGAAAAATATTTTAAATTCTAATTTCTGTAAAATTAATATATGGGAAAGGACGTCAGGGATTTCTATTTTTTTGATAATATGGTATACTTTGCATGCTGAGTAGCAGAATTAGAAAGAATGGAGATTATTATGAATCCAGCATCAATTATGAAGCTTATGAGTGCCAAGAACAAGTTTCAGAAGAATCATCCTAAGTTCGTGGCATTTCTTAACAGATGTTTTGCAGGAGGTCTTAAGGAAGGAACTATAATTGAGATTACAGTTACTAATCCTGGAGAGGCGCCTATAACATCTAATATAAAGGTACAGCAGTCTGATTTGGAACTGCTTGAAGAATTAAAAGAAATGGGGAGATAGTTTGCTTCGCAAAACAATGCGAAATAACAAGGAGGAGTGGAATGTTTGGGAATGAAAAGTCCAGAAAGAGCGGACTTAATATTATAGTTGTAGGTGGCGGTAAGGTTGGTGCCACTCTTGTTGAGAGACTCAGCAGGGAGAACCATGACGTTACGCTTATTGATAAGAACAGGGTTAAGCTTGATGCAATAACAGGTGCATATGATGTTATGGGAGTTGAGGGCAATGGTGCAAGCTTTGCTGTTCAGAAAGAAGCCGGTATTGACTCAGCTGACCTTCTTATATCGGTAACTGATTCTGATGAGCTGAATCTTTTATGCTGTACACTTGCAAAGAGGGCTGGCAGATGTGAGGCAATTGCAAGAGTAAGAACACCTGAATACAGTCAGGAGGCTGCATTTTTAAGAGACAGATTAGGTCTGGCAATGATTATTAATCCGGAATTTGAGGCTGCAAGTGAGATAGCACGTGTGCTTTACATGCCCACAGCACTTGAGATTGGAACATTCGCACATGGACAGGCAGAGATGATTAAGATAAAAGTCCCTGAGGGTAACCAAATGTGTCACCATACTCTGGCGGAGATATCTAAGGCTTCATCATCTAAGGTTCTTATATGTGCAGTTGAGAGGGATGGAGAGGTGTTCATTCCATCAGGACATTTTATTATAAGGGCAGATGATAAGTTATCTTTCATTGCATCAAGAAAGAATGCAAGGACATTTCTTGCAAGTGTAGGTTTTCAGACACATCAGGTAAAGAGTACCATGATTGTCGGAGGCGGAAGAGTTGCATATTATCTTGCAAAACAGCTCCTTAACATGGGAATTGATGTAAAGATTATTGAGAATGACAAGGGACGCGCGTTAAAGTTAAGCGAGGAGCTTCCGGGAGCCGTCATTATCAATGGTGATGGTACTGACGAGAGCCTTTTAAGAGAAGAGGGGATTGAGTATGTGGAGAGCTTTGTTCCTCTTACAGGTATTGATGAAGAGAATGTAATGCTTACTCTGTATGCAAGAAAAGTATCTGAAGCTAAATGTATCACTAAGATTACAAGAATGGGATTCAGTAGTGTTATTGACAGCCTTGATTTAGGAAGTGTTATATATCCAAGGTATATAACCTCAGAAGCAATTATTGCATATGTAAGAGCTAAGAAGGAGTCTATGGGAAGCAATAACATACAGACCTTGTATCATTTATTTGACCAGAAGGCAGAAGCTATAGAGTTTAACATTGATAAGGAATCAGGAGTTACGGGCAAGCAGCTTATGGAACTTAAACTGAAGGATAATCTGCTTATAGCACTTATTAACCGTAATGGTAAGATTATTATTCCAAGTGGTACTGACAGTCTTATGGTTGGAGATACTGTGGTTATTGTAACAACTCATACAGGGTTTGATGCTATAACTGATATTCTTAGATAGGAAAGGCTGGGAACATTGATATGAACAGTTCTATAGTAAGATATATTCTTGGACATGTTTTAAAGATAGAAGCAGCACTTATGGTCATTCCTGTGGTTGTTGGCATTATATACAGAGAACAGGCAACATCTGCATTCTTGATAACAATTGCATTATGTGCTGTATGTGGAATTCTTATGACAATTAAAAAGCCTGCCAATACAGTTTTTTATCTGAAGGAGGGGTGCGTTACAACTGCACTCAGCTGGATTCTTATGAGTATATTTGGCTGTCTGCCTTTTTTTATAAGCAGGGAAATTCCTTCATTTACAGATGCACTTTTTGAGACAATATCAGGATTTACAACAACAGGAGCAAGTATATTAAGTGAAGTTGAAGGGCTGTCTCAGAGCATTATGTTCTGGAGATGCTTTACTCACTGGATTGGTGGTATGGGAGTTCTTGTATTTCTGCTTGCAGTAATACCTCTTACAGGTGGCTCTAATATCAATCTTATGAAAGCAGAGAGTCCGGGACCATCAGTGGGAAAACTTGTCCCTAAGATCAGATATACAGCAAGAATACTGTATATTATATATTTTGGGATGACTGTACTTCAGACGGTTCTTCTTCTTTTTGGAGGAATGACATTCCTTGATGCACTTAATACAGCAATGGGAACAGCCGGAACAGGTGGATTTGGTATCAGGAATGACAGCTTTACAAGCTTTTCACCTTATATCCAATGGGTTGTAACCATATTTATGATATTGTTTGGAGTTAATTTCAACGCATATTATCTTATTGTTCTAAGACAGTTTAAGAAGGCTGTTAAAGTAGAAGAAGTGAGATGTTATTTCGGAATTATCCTTGCGGCAACAGCAATTATATTTGTTAATATATACAGAAGTGTAGGTGCTGTTGAACTCACACTGAGACAGTCAATGTTTCAGGTTGCATCTATTATAACGACAACCGGATTTTCATCAGTAGATTTCGATATGTGGCCGTCACTGTCCAAGTCGGTGCTTGTTGTGCTGATGTTTGTGGGAGCATGTGCCGGAAGTACAGGTGGCGGAATTAAGGTTTCAAGGTTTATAATAGGGGTAAAGACAATATTCAGAGAGATTCAGTCATATATTCATCCTAAGAGTGTTAAGGTGATTAAGACAGAAGGAAAGCCTGTTGATAGTGAAACGTGCAGGTCTGTGAGTATATATTTCATAACATTTATGATGATATTCACAGCATCCTTACTGCTTATTTCTATTGAAGGCAAGGATATTGTGACGAATTTCACAGCAGTAGCCGCGACTATTAATAATATAGGTCCGGGTCTTTCGGCTGTCGGACCGACACAGAATTTTGGAAGTTATTCTGATTTCAGCAAATATGTACTGATGTTTGATATGCTTGCCGGTCGACTGGAGTTATTTCCACTGATAATTCTGTTTACACCTTCAATATGGAAGGATCTTGTAACCAAGAAGGTTTCTGAAAGGAAAATGCGTAGAATAAGAAGGGGTTAAGTATGAGTAATGTATCTGATTATTTGAAATGGAGAGGTGACCTTGATTTTAGCCAGGCGCCATTTAATGACGTGGACAATTTAATACTTGCGCAGATTGCATATGTTGATTTTACTGATATTGTACCGGCACCGGGAAGTATTGAGACTATTACAATTGCGGAAGCGGCAGACACATTTTTTGATACCCATGATGAGAAGGAGATTAAGAAATGCAAATCTTTCATAGGAAAAGCTCCGTATCTTTTAAGGGAGGCAGCAGCAACAAAAAGATTTGGCTCACTTATACTTACTAATTATGTTGATTATGTCGATGGCGGCAAAGAAGAACAGTTTGCGGCATTTCATGTAAGAATTGATAACAGACTTACGTATATTGCTTTCAGGGGAACTGATGATACACTTGTAGGCTGGAAAGAGGACTTTAACATGAGCTTCCTATCACCTGTTCCATCGCAGAAGGATGCAGTAAGATATATTGACACAACCGTGCAGCGTTCAGAAGGAAAGCTGATTCTTGGAGGACATTCCAAAGGTGGTAATCTGGCGGTATATGCATCAGTCTTTGCAAGACCATCAGTTAAGAAAAGAATTATTACTGTTTATAATAATGATGGTCCGGGATTTGACAGTAATTTTGTAAAGCATCCGGATTATCTGGCAATTCTGCCAAGGATTAAGAGTATTGTTCCTTATTGTTCAGTTGTTGGAATGCTTCTTAATCACGATGGAGATTATGAGGTTGTAAAGAGCAGTCAGTCAGGTCTCATGCAGCATGATTCTATGTCATGGCAGGTTATAGGACCAGATTTTGAGACTGAGCAGGATTTAAGCCCTAAGAGTAAAAGGTTAAATACAGCACTGAGTGCATGGATAGACGGACTTACAAGAGAACAGAGAGCAGAATTCGTAGATACATTATTTTCACTGGTAACTGCAAGTGGTGCAAAGAACCTTTCAGAGATAAGTACAGTCAGGTTTAAGAATGTTAATGCGGTTCTTAAGTCTTTCAGGAAACTTGACAAATCAGAACGTGCGATGATACTTAAGATATTTGCTTCGCTTACAGGTGAGATTGGAAAAGCCTATAAGAACAACTAGTAAGGAGATAAAGAATGGGACAGGTTATATCGGCAGGAATATTGTTAGTTGTGGTTGTTGCCATATACATTGCAGTTTCATATAAGCATGAAAAAAGCGGTCTTGGGAAGGGCTGTGATGGTAATTGTGGTTCATGCGGACTTAGAAGCTGTAAGACAGATAAGAAATAGTACTTTACGGAGGATTGAATGAGCAATACTTGTGACAGGCTGAAGCAATGCCGTGTTAAGAGAGGATTATCAAGGGTAGAAGTAGCAGAAATGTTACATATAAGTCCTGATTATCTTGCCCGAGTTGAAACAGGAACTCAGCCGGTTACATACAGGATGATAGAAAGAATAAACAGATATACAGACTGGAATTCAGATTACATCCTGCACGAAATTGACAATACCAATCCTTTTCTGGATATGTATATGACATGCCCGGATAAGAGAAAGAAAGTTTTTATAAGAAATGCTCTCTGTCTGTTTGACAGTATGCTTCAATTTGGGTATAAAGATGAAAGAAAAGTGGGATATTACCACAGAATGATACTTGAAATTGTCAATGGTATGGAATTGGATGTACCTGACAATGTACGTATAGGATATACGCTTACAGAGTTAAGACGGATTCTTGATATGGACAAGCATATGATGGCTCAGGCTGTTGGTATGACAGACAGAAGTTTTTGCTCATTAGAGAACGGATTATCAAAGCCGGATGTCGGGGTACTGCAGATAATATATACGATATACGGCTTTAATATAAAATATTTTATAAGCCGCAATCCGCTTGAATGTGAAGCTATAAGCAATATATACAGGGGTTTTGATGAGCCTTTAAGAGATTTTATTATGAGACGCATCAGGGACGATTATGATGAAATAATAATTATGAGAGGCCGGACGTATGGTAGAGATATATAGAACAGATCAACAGGTTTTAAGTACGCTGGATGATATTCAGGAAGGCTGTTGGATTAATATGGTTGATCCAACTAACAAGGAAATTGAGCAGATAGCAAAACGCTTCGAGATAGAGCCGGAAGATATAGCATCCGCACTGGATGAAGAAGAAAGTTCACGTATTAGTCTTGAAGATGGATATACTGTTATACTTGTGGATATTCCTACACCTGAGGTAAGACATGAAAAGAAAATGTATACAACAATTCCTCTTGGTATAATCCTTAAAAGTGAAGCAATAATTACAGTGTGTAAGATTGACACACCAATTATTAATTATTTTGTAAGGAATAAGGTAAAAGAATTCAGTACTAAGAAAAAAATGCGTTTTATATATCAGATGCTTTTCCGTTCAGCATTTGTATATCAGGCTAATCTTCGTCTTATTGATAAGAAGAGAATAGAGATAGAAGAACGTGTTGATGGAGATACATCAGATACAGATCTTATTGAGCTTCATGAGCTGGAATCTACGCTAGTCTATTTTGCAACATCTCTTCGAGCTAACAGTATTGTGTTAGAAAGACTCAGAAGATATAAAAGACTTGAGCAGTATCCGGAGGATATGGAGCTTCTGGAAGATGTAATGGTCGAGTACCAGCAGGCTATAGAAATGACTACGATATACAGGGATGTCATTGATGGTACAAGGGAACTGATGTCATCAGTAATTGACAGTAAGCTGAATAATGTAATGAAATATCTTACTTCAATTACAATTGTAATGGCTATTCCGACAATAATATCAGGCATATATGGAATGAATGTCGGGGAAGAATGGATGCCGTTTGCAAAGACCCCATTTGGTTTCGAGATAATAAGTGGCATAATGCTTATTATATGCATCATAGTACTGTGGGTATTAAGAAAAAAGAAGATGCTATAAAAATGCAGTGTCTGTATTGAATCTGGTGATTACCAGTTCTGTATACAGACACTGCATTTTTTGGATGATTATTTGTAAATTTCCTGCCAGCGCGATACCATCTCTAAAGCTTCATTCTCAGATGATACCTTTGTAACTATAACCCCATCAAGATAAATTTCGTACACAGGGAACTTCTTGGCCATATTGCCATGATTGACCTCAACTCTGTTATACTTTACGCGTTCCATTAGAAAACCTCCTCATATTTAATAATAGTGCTTCAAGCTAAAATCAACAATATGTTGTATTATATCACGATGTACAACAAAATGAAATACTATATTTGGTATTAGTACTAAAGTACCAAAAAATTAAGAGGAGTGCTTCAGAATACTTGTAAAATTGTAATATATATAATATAATTTTACTATTGAAATCCGGAATTAGTTATCGATAATTAATAATAAATAGCATGAGGTACCAACATGGATGATAAAGTGACAGAAAAAGAAAGATATGAAATTATACACAAAATGAGCAGGAGAGTCGCATCTGTTGACAAATATTGTGTAGTAAGTGTTTCTAACAAAGCTTTTGAAGAATATTTCGGACATATTGTAGATACGCTTCTTGAAGTGGTAGCACCACAGGATAAAGAAAGGCTGATAAATTTTATAGACAATTATGATGGTACCGCTAAGAGTGGAATGTTTAAGTTTATTAATGCACGGGGAGAGGAAAGATATAATCATCTTTTTGTATATCAGCAGCGCGGTGCTGGCAATGAACATATGAGAGATATTGAGCTTGTAGATGTTGAGTCAATTGAGGAGACCAATAAAAGCCTCAGGGATGATGTAGCAAAGCATAAGATGCTTCTTGGATTAGATCGTGAATACACATTTACATATAACAGGGATAATAATATTTTCAGTATGTACAGGTATGATGTTGATTCAAGGGATATTATATATAAGGCTGACATTGATGACTGGAAGAAGCGGATGCTTTCAGAAGGATATATAGAGAAAAGTGATAAGGAAATGTTCACTAACTTTATATCTGAGGTGCGTTCATACACACAGACATTCTCAACAAAGTTTAAGACCAGCATGCGTACATATAACAAGGTTATGGAAACGTTGAGATTCATCGGAACTGTTATGACTAAGAGCGATGGAGGAAAGATTGTTGTTGGCAGGGTCATTCCAGAGGCAGATAATCGTAGTTATAACCAGATTTCAGATATGATAGAGGAGTTACAGTTTGATTCTCTCACGCATGTATATAATAAAAAAACAATAACTGCTTATGCTGAAAAGTGTCTTAAAGAAGAAAAGAATAACAGGGTCACAATAGCTATTCTTGATGTGGATCATTTTAAGAAGGTCAATGATGTGTATGGTCATATGTATGGAGATAAGATTCTTGCCAGAGTAGGACGAAAGCTTAAGGAAGTGGTTGGTGAGGATGGAGTTGTCGGAAGAATAGGCGGCGATGAATTTATCATTGTGTTTAATGGCATTAATGATGAACATGCATTAAGAGGAATGCTAAGAGCGATAAGAACACAGATTAAATGGGAATTTGTTGATGATTTTGAAGACCTGACTATAACATGTTCTATTGGAGCATCATATAGTCCAAATAATGGCACAGAATATGAAGAACTTTTCAAAAAAGCAGATTATTGCTTGTATGTTGCTAAGGAAAAGGGAAGAGACAGATATGTATTTTTCAGGGATGATCTTCATAAGGAATCATATGAGAATTCGCTTAATGTTAAGGATAAGAATGTTAATGATGGCAGAGAGATGAAGGAACTTCGTTTTCTGTCAGGAATAATGGAAGAATTTGCACAGGATAGAAGAAAAGCTGTTGATGAACTGCTTCATCATATGTATGATTCTTTTAAGCTTGACAGTATTAATCTGTATTGGGGACATAACCTTAGCAGGACATATTATATCGGAGTAGAACTGGGCGGTTCAATGAATGCAGGCTATGTTAATACAGAAGAATTCAGGAAGCTTCTTGGTGGAAAGAATCATGTTGCTGTTGGATTTGTTGGAAGACAGACAGATATTGCACCGGAATTTGGGATGGCAATGAGAGAAAAGAGGGTTTTTTCTACCGTACAATGCATAGTTGGAACACAGAACAATGTTAAGGGAATATTTACAATCGACCGTTGTAAGGAATCGTCACAGTGGGCTGAGTATGAAATAGAAATGGCGGTAGTAGCGGCTTCTCTTATTAATATTATTGCTGAATCTGAAAATAATTAATTAATATATTTTATTACAAGATATTGTGTTTTTGATTGACTTACAAGCCTATATGTTGTATAATCAAATCTGCTTGGGAAACCGCATGAATACTTGGTTCCCGGCAGATTTTTTTTCATGTGTATGATTACACATGGTGTTATTAATGATTATTCATGGGGACATGAAAGTATTTATGTGAGGGTTTGAAGTATGAAAATTATTAAAAGAAGTGGGTCAGAGGTTACATTTGATATAAGTAAAATCATGGCCGCCGTATCAAAAGCCAATATGGAAGTTGTCCATAGCGAAAGACTGTCAGAAGAACAGATTGAAACAATATCTAATAATGTTGAGAGCATCTGTAAAGAAATGAACCGTTCATTAAGTGTTGAGGAAATTCAGGATCTTGTAGAAAACCAGATTATGAATTTAAGAGCATTTGCAGTTGCAAGAAAGTATATTACATATCGTTATAAGAGAGCACTTGTGCGTAAATCTAATTCAACAGATGAGCAGATATTGAGCCTTCTTGAGTGTAATAATGAGGAAGTAAAGCAGGAAAATTCTAATAAGAACCCTACTGTTAACAGTGTACAGAGAGATTATATGGCAGGAGAGGTAAGTAAGGATATTACTAAAAGACTTCTTCTTCCAGCAGATATTGTTGATGCACATGAGCAGGGACTTATACATTTCCACGATGCAGATTACTTTGCCCAGCATATGCATAACTGCTGTCTTGTTAATCTTGAGGATATGTTACAGAATGGAACTGTAATAAGTGAGACTATGATTGAGAAGCCACATAGCTTTTCTACAGCATGTAATATCGCAACTCAGGCAATTGCACAGATTGCAAGTTCACAGTATGGTGGACAGAGTATATCACTTGCACATCTTGCTCCGTTTGTTCAGGTAAGCCGTGAGAAATTTATTGGTCAGGTAAGGGATGAATTTGAGAGAACAGGAATAGAAGCATCAGAAGAGAAGATTAAAGAGGTCGCTGAACTTCGTGTGAGAGATGAGATTAAGCGTGGTGTCCAGATGATTCAGTATCAGGTTATCACACTTATGACAACAAATGGTCAGGCTCCATTTGTTACTGTATTCATGTATCTTGATGAAGTTCCAGAAGGAAGAACAAGAGAAGATCTTGCTCTTGTTACAGAGGAAGTTCTTAAACAGAGAATGCAGGGGGTTAAGAATGAAAAGGGTGTATGGATTACACCAGCTTTCCCTAAGCTTATATATGTTCTTGAGGAGGACAATATAAGAGAAGGCAGCAAGTATTGGAAACTTACAAAGCTGGCAGCAGAATGTACAGCTAAGAGAATGGTTCCTGATTATATATCTGAAAAGAAGATGAAGGAATTAAAGGTTGATGCCAATGGCAATGGACAGTGTTTCCCATGTATGGGATGCAGAAGCTTCCTTACACCATATATTGATCCGGAAACAGGAAAGCCAAAGTATTATGGCAGATTTAATCAGGGTGTTGTAACTCTTAACCTTGTTGATGTTGCATGTTCATCAGGCAAGGATATGGATAAGTTCTGGAGTATCCTTGATGAGAGACTGGAACTCTGTAAGAGAGCACTTATGTGCAGACATTACAGACTTAAAGGAACACCTTCAGATGTTGCTCCAATTCTCTGGCAGAATGGTGCACTTGCAAGACTTAAGAAGGGTGAAACAATTGACAAGCTTCTTTATGGCGGATATTCAACAATTTCTCTTGGATATGCAGGACTTTGTGAGTGTACATATTATATGAAGGGAGTTACACATACTAAGTCAGAAGGCACAGAATTTGCACTTGAGGTAATGAAACATCTTAACAATATATGTAAAAAATGGGCGGCAGAGACTAATATTGATTTCTCTCTTTATGGTACACCACTTGAATCAACAACTTATAAGTTTGCTAAGTGTTTACAGAAGAGATTCGGTAAGATTGCCGGCGTAACAGATAAGAATTATATAACTAACAGTTATCATGTTCATGTAACAGAGAATATCAACGCATTTGACAAGCTGAAATTTGAATCACAGTTCCAGGAATTATCACCAGGTGGTGCTATCAGCTATGTTGAAGTTCCTGATATGCAGAATAACATTCCTGCAGTACTTAAGGTTATGCAGTACATTTATGATAATATTATGTATGCGGAGCTTAATACTAAGAGTGATTACTGTCAGGAATGTGGCTACACAGGACAGATTCAGATTATTACAGATGATGACGGAAAGCTTATATGGGAGTGCCCTAACTGCGGAAACCGTAATCAGGATAAGATGAATGTTGCAAGAAGAACTTGCGGATATATCGGAACACAGTTCTGGAATCAGGGAAGAACTCAGGAGATTAAGGAGAGAGTGCTTCATCTGTAAGATTAAATATAATATGGCAGGACATAGGATTAATTCCATGTCCTGCCATTATTTTATATATTGGAAAAATGTTATGTTAGTATTGTGCAAAATATTCGTGTTCGCGCATGCCATAAACTGCTGCAAACAGAATTGAAAGCACAACAGCAAATGACACAAATACAACTACAAATCCTATATCCTTGATTGTCATAATCAGGGACAGGATTGTCCATATGCTGGTGTATATGAGCTTGACAATCAGGTTGCGTCTAATGTGCTTTGGGTTGCGGTTTTTCTTATATAATTAAATCCCCTCGTATGATATTGATAGTAAAACTATATAATATTTATTCGTTATAAACAAGAAATATTGGTTCTTATTATGTCATCTATGTAATTAGCATTAATTGGAGTGTTGGATGTTTCAAATGTGGCTATGAAATTCTTGCCTAGAATGTAACCTGAATTTGCATAGTCATTAATTTTTCTGATGGCATTGCAGGCATATTCTGCATTATCCATAATACCGAAGTGCTCCCATATGTATTCCTGTCTTGTACTGACATTAAGGCAGGTAAAGTCAGGATGAGTAATGACCCCAGATTGCAATTGCAAAGGACATTCATATCGATAAGGAATATTATAACGATAAAGCTTGTTAGCAATGATTATTTCTGATTTGGATCTTACACGTTCTCCGTTATCAGTATAATATTCAGCATAGTCAGGACTGAAACCAAGAGATGTGTATTCAAGAGATTTCCAATCAGCAATAAATTCCTCATCAGATACATAAACAGGAGTTACTATCTGCTTGCGGCTGTTGTTAAGAGAATCATAAATATGCTGGATTTTATCAGGTCTGTATTGGTCAAGTATTCTTTGAAGAAAATCTAACTCCTTTATCAGACATGTCTCTACTTTTAAATCATAGTCTTTTTGCGCAAGTTTAATTGCCAGATTATAGTTATTCTTCTTGATGTATTTACCCTTAGTGTCCCCTACTTTAACTTTATGATAATATTGGCAGCCATTTGCTTTTTGTGCAGTCCTTAAAGAACCATCAGGAGCATGGGAAATTCTGCTATGTATATTGCTAAGAATAGATGATAATTCTTCATGTCGTTTCATAACAGACTCTTTAATTGTATCAGGTGTCAGCATACTGATGTGTTCTACATTATGATTGCTTTTCATCAAACCCTCCTTATACGAGTTAGGACAAACACTGGATAGTGACAAAAACTTTTATAAAATAACTTTACAAAAGTACTGGAAATTCTTATTTAACTGTTGTAATATGATAGCAGAGAAATATCTGCATAAGCAGAAATAAATTATTGAGCCGTAAACTGGCAGAAAGAGGTCATATATGTGGACAGCAGATTTAGGAAATGGACGATACAAGAATCCAATACTTTACGCTGATTATTCAGATCCGGACGCAATCCGTGTCGGTGATGATTATTTTATGATATCATCAAGCTTTTCTAATGCACCGGCTATGCCGTTGCTTCATTCTAAGGACCTTGTAAACTGGAAGGTTGTTAACTACATTTTGCCTGAAGTTCCAGAATTCAGATATAGAAATCCAATTCATGGATGCGGAGTGTGGGCACCTGCCATAAGATATCATGAGGGTACATATTATGTGTGCTTCCCAATGCCAGATGAAGGAATATATATGACTACAGCAACAGACCCTTATGGTGAGTGGAGTAAGCCAGTGAATATAAGACCGGGCGCAGGCTGGATTGATCCATGTCCATTCTGGGATGAGGACGGAAAGGCATATCTTGTTGCAGGAGTTGCCAAGAGTCGTATCGGATACAAGAGTGTGCTTCATATGGTAGAGATGCAGCCAGATGGAATGGGGCTTATTGGTGAGGAAAAGATTATATTTGACGGTAACTTAAATGACCAGATTACAATAGAAGGTCCTAAGATGTATAAGCGAAACGGATGGTATTATATATTTGCACCGGCTGGCGGTGTTAAGACAGGCTGGCAGACAGTGTTAAGGTCGAAAAATGTGTTTGGACCATATGAGTATAAAGTGGTTATGAGACAGGGAGATTCGCCTGTCAATGGACCTCATCAGGGTGCATGGGTTGATACAGTTACAGGACAGGACTGGTTCATACATTTTCAGGATGTGTATGCAGCAGGCAGAATAACACATCTGCAGCCAATGAGCTGGGAAAATGACTGGCCTGTAATTGGAGTTAAGAAGGATGGCAATGATTACGGCGAGCCTGTGATGGAGTACGAAAAACCTGATGTCGGTGCCGTTTATGAAATATGTGAGCCAGATACTACAGATGAATTCACAGAAGACAGCCTGGGACTGCAGTGGCAGTGGAACGCCAATCCTGATAGTGACTGGGCGCAGTTTGGCACTGATGAAAGTGGAAATGTGTCTGATGACGGTTCTTATATAAAGCTTAATGCAGTTGGCAGAGCATCAAACAGACCAATTGGCGATTACAGAAATCTTCTCCTGCAGAAGTGGCCGGCACCGGAATTTAGCTGTATTACTAAGATGAATATCAGCGGAATGGTTGATGGTGATAATGCCGGATTCATTCATATGGGAATGAATTATCTGGCAGCAGATGTGACTGTCAAAGGCGGTAAGATGGAGGTGTATGCAGTAAAGGGTGTGCAGCAGTTTGACTGTGACCAGGCTTATACTAAAGAGACTAAAGAATTGCTTGCTTCATACGATAATCTTAAGGAAGTATATTTCAGATACACAGTTAAAAAGACAGGAACTAAAAACTATGTTGAGGGAGGACTTCCTGTTAAGGAAGCACCTGTTGAGACAGTAACAATAGAGATAAGCACAGACGGAAAAGAATACATCAACCCTGTTTCCGTTATTGCCAAAGCCGGAAGATGGGTTGGTGTAAAGAGCGGTGTATATGTATCACATGATAATTCTGCAGAGAATAAAAACAAAGGCTTTGTTACGGTAGATTATGTAAGATACAGCCGTTAAATATTCGTAATGTTTTTCTTAGCCCACAATTCAAGGGCTTTCGCATTATTGGAAATAAGGTCGAGGGATTCAAGTATCTGCTTGAATTCCTCCTGTTCTCCAATATCAACCTGGCCATCAGCAGAGATATTGATAATAGAAGCACGCAGGTTTTCAATATCATTCAAAGAACCAAGCATTTTTAATGATAATCTGTCAAATGAATTAATCTCAACTTCCTTCATTGTAAGTCTTCCAATTGGACATTCGCTTGAACAGTAATTATAACAAAGCTCAGGAGCATTATAGCATTTTGCCATAGATACAACCTCGTCTGCATAAGGTGTTACATTGCCAAGTTCAATTCTTGCAAGTCTTGTTCGGTCTATACCTACGACATCTGAAGCTGCTTCACGGCTTTCAAAGTCAGTATTTTTCTGTGCAGCAGAAAATCTTGCCTGATAATATCTGTTATCAGATGCTTTAGTTGCTTTCTTCATAGTTAATATCTCTCCCCTTTAGTATATTTAATGTGTTAGTAAAATACATGATCTCCTATAACGGTTCCGCCAACATCGACAGAACTGTCATATATATGAAAATATAGTGCGTTAATATTGATATAACCATTAAGTACATCGACGGCTGCCTGGGTGCAGGCTGCATTCGCACCTCTTGCAAGGACTATTGCAAATCGTCCGCTGGCAACAGGTGAAAACTGGTAAGGTGCATATATTACGCCGCTTATGCTGTTGGCAAAGCGAGGGTCTGCAACTCTGTTGATAACAACGCTTCCTACAGCACATTTGCCCTCATATGACTGGTTGCCGGCTTCACATTCAATAATTGCTGCGAGCATTGCAACATCTTCAGCAGAGTGATTCTTAAGAATATTGTTAAGAGCGTTCTGGTCAACCATAGCAGAGCCGGAAGATGAATTATTGCCTGTATTACCGGCGTTATTGACTTTGTCAGCCTCTTCCTGAGCTTTTTTTGCAGCTTCAAGGGCTTCCATTTCGCGGCGCTGACGCTCTAACATTTCCTGTTCAATCTGCTTTTCGTATTCAAGTGCAAGTGCTTCTGAATCAGTAATGCTGTCGCTTGTAGTGTCAAGCTCTGTCTGGCATTGTGAGAGAAGCACAGCAAAATTATCAGCTTCGCGGGCTGCATCATCTTTAAGAGTGACAAGTTCGGTCATCTCTTCTTCAAGCTTTGCCTGAGTTTCTTTAAGAGAAGCCAGAAGGTCACTTAATTCCTGCATCTTCTGGTGGTCATAATTAGAAATCTGCTGGATATATTCTGACTTGGATAAAAGGTCAGAAAGGCTTTCAGCCGACAGAAGCGTTGACAGGATAGTAGCATTATTATTCTCATACATAAACTGAATACGAAGTTTCATGGCGGCGTACTGCTGGTCAATCTCTTCCTGCATGCTTGCTATATCTTCATTAGAACGCTCAATTTCAGTCTGCTTGGCATTAATCGCATCTTCAATAGAGGCGATTTTTTCACCGGAAGCAGACAGCTTCTCGTTAAGCTCCCCGTAAGATGCATTGAGTTCGCTCTGTTTATTTCTTAATTCTTCAAGCTGTTTATTAACAGCGTCGAGGTCATCCTGTGTATCAGCCATCAACTGGTCAGGATAAGCAAAAAATGGAACAGCAAATGTAGCTGCCATTATAAATGTAAGACCAGCGGCCGTTAATTTCCGTAATTTTAATCTGATAAAATGTTTCACATAGACTCCTAGTAATCATTATATTTTTATAAACAAAAATCAATATTAGTATAAAATGTGCTGGAATAAATTGCAAGCCAAGCTTTCCATGGTGTATATTAATTGAGGACTGCAGATTGGGAATTGGTCTGCGTCTTAAATGTTGTGTATATCAGTTGCGGTGTCTGACTATAGCATACGCTTGAATAATCCAAGCTGTGTGTAACTTAATGTCGCTATATACATAAGGGCGGTGCGTCAAATCTCGTTCAAGCGAAGCGCGTTTGATTTGACACACCGTAATAAACTCTGTAGATAGCGGCATTTAGTTACACTAAGCGCAGGATTCCTGAAAGCGTATGCTATAGTCAGATGCCACAACGTCATGTACGCAAGTTGAAGGATGCAGACCAATTCCCAATCCGCAACCCTCAATAAAATAAAAGGAGTATCCCATGCTTGAATTAAATGATATAAAGAAAGACTATGTGTCTGGTTCTACTACTGTGAGCGCACTTAAGGGCATTAATCTTAGGTTTAGGGACTGTGAGTTCGTGTCGATTCTTGGACAGTCCGGATGTGGTAAGACTACTATGCTTAATATTATAGGCGGACTTGATAAGTATACGAGCGGCGACCTTAAGATAAATGGAGTGTCAACTAAGAATTATAAGGACAGAGACTGGGATTTTTACAGAAATAATTCTATTGGTTTTGTGTTCCAGAGTTACAATCTGATTCCGCACCAGACTGTTTTATCTAATGTAGAGCTTGCACTTACGCTTTCAGGTGTATCTAAGGCAGAGAGAAAGAAAAGAGCGATAGAGGCACTTGAGAAAGTTGGACTTGGAGAGCAGATTCACAAGAAGCCTAATCAGATGTCAGGTGGACAGATGCAGAGGGTTGCTATTGCAAGAGCACTTGTAAATAATCCTGATATCCTGCTTGCTGATGAGCCCACAGGAGCACTTGACACAGAGACAAGTATCCAGATTATGGAGCTTTTAAAGGAGATATCAAAGGACAGACTTATAATTATGGTAACTCATAATCCGGAGCTTGCCAAGGATTATTCTACAAGAATAGTCAGATTGCTAGATGGTGTGATAACTGATGACTCTAATCCATATTCGTTAGAAGATATGGAAGCTGATATCAGGGCTAAAGAGGCTGTTAAGGTTAAGACATCAGAAAAGAAGATTAAAAAGTCAGGAAAGAAGCAGAAAACATCTATGTCATTCTTTACAGCACTTTCCCTTTCCTTTAATAACCTGATGACTAAGAAAACAAGAACGATTCTTACTGCATTTGCAGGAAGCATAGGAATTATCGGTATTGCAATGATTCTGTCTATCTCAAATGGTATCCAGTTATACATAGACAGGGTTCAGAGAGATACGCTTTCGAGTTATCCTATAACACTTCAGGCGGAAGCTATTGATATAAGCAGTATGGTATCAAGCATGACAGGTAATTCGGATTCAGAAGAGCATGAGGATAAGTCTAAAATATATTCTAACGATATCATGGGTGATATGATTAATACCATGGTAAAGGAAGTTAAGAGCAATAACCTTTCTGAGTTTAAGAAATACATTGAAAACGGCAGCTCTGACATTAAGTCATATGTAAGTGATATACAGTATTCATATGATGTTCCTCTTAACATTTATATGAAGGATACTTCTAATGGTGTTGAGCAGTTAAACCCAGGTACAATGTTTGATTCGATATATGGTGAAGGTGCAACAAGCGCATCTTCTTCAATGTCATCTGGTATGGGCATGGGAATGTTTTCTAACAGCAGTGTGTGGAACCAGCTTTTAGGAAACCAGCAGGTTCTTGATGAGCAGTATGATGTCCTTGCAGGACACTGGCCAGAGAATTTCAACGAGGTTGTGCTTGTTGCAGATAAGAATAACGAGGTTGATGATTATACACTTTACTCATTAGGTCTTAAAGACCCTGAGGAAGTAAGAACACTCTTTAAGAAAATGATGGTTGGTGAATCATACGAAACAAAAAAGGATATAAGCTATACATTTGACGAGATTCTTGATACAGAGTTTAAGCTTGTTATGCCTACAGACATGTATAAGTACAATGATGTGACTGGTACATGGGACGATTACAGCAAAGATGATAAGTATATGACAAATGTTGTAAATAACGGAACTGACATTAAAGTATGTGGAATAATCAGACCTAATGATGATGCAGTCAGTACTTCACTTTCAAGTGGAATCGGTTATACAGCAAAGCTTACGGAATACATTATCGAAGAAGTAAAGAACAGTGAGATTGCCAAGGCACAGCTTGCTGATACAAGCGTTGATGTATTTACAGGAGTTCCATTTGACAATGACAGGAATACAGAGATTACAATGGATGATGTAAATGCATATATGGCAACACTTTCACCAGAGGAAAGCGCTCAGATGCAGGCAATGACAAGTGGAATGAGCGATGATCAGATATTACAGCTTTTCTCAGCGTCACTAAAGGCTAGAACAACAGATGCAACATTAGACAGCAATAAGTCGAAGCTTGGAATTACAGACCTTGATACACCTTCACAGATAGATATATATGCAACTGATTTTGATTCTAAGGAGAAGGTTCAGAATATTATTAAGGATTACAATAAGCTGCAGCAGGACGATGGCAAGGAAGAAAATGTTATTAACTACACAGATTATGTTGGAATAATGATGTCATCAGTAAGTACAATTATTAATGCAATCTCTTATGTATTAATAGCATTTGTTGCAATATCACTTATAGTTTCTTCAATAATGATAGGTATTATCACATACATTTCAGTACTTGAAAGAACTAAGGAAATTGGAGTATTAAGAAGTATTGGTGCTTCTAAGAAAGATGTTTCAAGAATATTCAATGCAGAGACACTTATTGAAGGTTTTGTCTCAGGCGCACTCGGCATTGTTGTAACTTTATTGTTGTGCATACCTGCAAATGCGTTGATTAAGCACCTTACAGACATTTCCAATGTTGCACAGCTTCCGGTTGCAGGAGGAGTAATACTTATAATAATAAGCATGTTCCTTACATTTATTGCCGGACTTATCCCAGCAAAGCTTGCAGCTAAAAAAGACCCTGTTGTGGCATTAAGAAGTGAATAATGTCTTTACTTCAAAACTTCACTGTGTTAAAATTTAAAAGTAATAAGCCAATGTTATTTTTGGAAAACCGGGGTGGATAATTATGAACAATAAGTTAAAAACACAGGCTGTTGAGCAGCTTTTTCAGGCAATATTAAGCCTTAAGGATTTAGATGAAGCATACGATTTCTTTGAGGATGTATGTACAATTAACGAGATTTTATCCCTGTCACAGAGATTTGAGGTTGCCAAGATGTTAAGAGAACACAGGACATATCTTGATATTGCAGAGAAGACAGGTGCGTCTACTGCGACAATCAGCAGGGTAAACCGTTCGCTTAATTATGGTAATGACGGGTATGACAGAGTATTTGAAAGACTTGGCATGCTTGAGAAAGAGTCAGAAGATAATAAGTAATATATGAAGCAATGTAAAAGGGAACTGTCAGTACTGGCAGTTCCCTTAATTTGTATGGATTATTTCTTTTTGTCTGTTTTATCAGGCTTCTCAGGCTGCTTTGGCGCATGCTTGGCAGAGTAATCATCAATCAGACTTTCAATCATGTTCTTCTTCATGTATACATCAAAGCTTAAAAGGCATACAAGGCTGAAGAACTGTAAGAATTCTCTGTCATCATCATCCTTTACATCTGAAAATGCATTGCTTGCCTGTTCAGACTTTGCAAATATATCTTTAGATAATGGCCTTGCAAGAGAGGATTCCATTGAAAAAATCTCTTTATATATATAATCCAGATCCGGCTTGGAACATTCATCAAAGAATTTCTCAGTGAGAGGATTGAGCATTTTCTGTATATCACTTATTGAGAGAATGTTCTTAAAGTAATAGATAAATGTAAGGATATATATGTGTTCCTTAGAGTACTTTTTCTTTACTGGTGATGGCAGCAGATTGTTTTTAGCATAGTTGTTAATCATTGTTTTGGTTAGTACTTTATCATCAGTGGTACGCTTTGTATCGTGAAGATGTTCATACATAAATGTTGTAACCTGATCCATGTACAGGTTGATGTTAGGCACATCTCCGGGTTTTATATAGTTAAGAGCGGACATATCTTTAAGAATACCACTCATAAGCTCTTTAATATCGTTGTTCATATGTTCCTCATTTCTTTAAAAATGCGTATTCATGAGAGAATACATTTATATTAATGTTTAAGCTATATTATATAGTTTTTAAAACCACATTTCAAGTAGGAATAATATAATGAACTTTAGCATAGTGTAATGTGCATATTATGATATTTTAATATTTATTACAAGAATATAAAATATGTTTCATAGGAGCAAATATTCGTGACTTTTTACTCCTGATATATTATAATTAAAAAGGTTTTTTAAGAATTCTGGGAGACAGAATTCGGATGCACCAGAGGGTGATATGTGCCAGAAAGCGGCATAGGAATGGAGGATTATTATGGGTATTTTAACAAGATTCAAGGACATTATGAGCGCTAACATCAATGCACTTCTCGATAAGTGTGAAGATCCAGAGAAGATGATTGACCAGTACATGAGAAATCTTGAGAGCGACCTTGGAAAGGTTAAGGCAGAGACAGCTTCAGTTATGGCTGAGGAGACAAGATGTAAAAGAGAGCTTGATGAATGCACAGCAGATGTTGCCAAGTATCAGTCATATGCAGAAAAGGCTCTTCGGGCTGGCAACGAGGCAGATGCAAGAACATTCCTTGAGAAGAAGCAGCAGTTAGTTTCTAAGCAGGCTACATTACAGCAGACATATAATATTGCAGCAGACAATGCAGCTAAGATGCGTCAGATGCATGATAAGCTCTGCAAGGATATCCAGTCTCTTGAAGCAAGAAGAGATGCAGTTAAGGCTAAGGTTGCAGCAGCTAAGGCTCAGGAGAGAATCAACAAGGTAGGTTCAAGTGTTAACAGTGTTGGAACAAGCATGGATGCATTCGGTAAGATGGAGGCTAAGGCTAATAAGATGCTTGACGAGGCTAATGCAATGGCAGAGCTTAACCAGACACAGCTTGAGGCAGATGTTGACAGTCTTGCAGCTAAGTATGATGCAGAGCCAGCTAACACAGCAGTTGATGATGAATTAGCAGCACTTAAGGCTCAGATGGGCTTATAATTCAGAAGCACATTTATAATGAGATAAGCAATACATAGATAAGGAGAGGGAACATGGGATTATTCAAAGGGCAGTTTGCCAACGTAGTTGAATGGGAAGAGTACAGAGATGATATAATCTTCTGGAAATGGACCAACAGAGAAATCAAGAAAGGCAGTAAGCTGATTATCCGCGCCGGCCAGGATGCAATCTTTATGTACAATGGTAAGATTGAAGGTATTTTTAAGGACGAGGGAAGCTTTGATATTGAATCACAGATTATTCCATTCTTATCAACACTTAAAGGCTTTAAGTTTGGCTTCAACAGTGGAGTAAGAGCTGAAGTTTTATTCGTTAATACTAAGGAATTCACAGAGAAGTGGGGAACTAAGAATCCTATTCTTATTCCAACACAGGCACTTCCAGGTGGCATGCCAATAAGAGCTTTCGGTAACTTCTCGTTTTCAGTATCTGATTACATTACGCTTATAGACAAGGTAGCAGGTGTAAAGCAGATGTACACTGTTGCAGATGTTAAGGAAAGAATATCAGCAGTTCTTGACCAGCTTCTTATGAAGTGGATTTCTAAAGAAGGCAAGGATATGTTTAATCTTCAGGCTAATGCTTATGATATCTCAGCGGGTATTAAGACAGACCTTGATATGGAGATGAGCAAGTTAGGAATCACAATAACAAGCTTTACTATCTCAAGCTTTTCTTATCCGGAAGAAGTACAGAAGATGACTAATAAGGCAGCTTCTCAGGCAATGGTTGGAGATATGAACAGATATACACAGATGGCTATGGCTGATAGTATCGGCAATTCAAGAGGCGGTTCGAATATTGCCAGTGATATGATGCAGCTCCAGATGGGAATGCAGGTTGGACAGCAGATGATGAATAACATGAATACTGCAATGAATAATAATGCAAATGTGTCAGGTGGCACAGCACCTAAGTTCTGTCCTAACTGTGGAACACCAACTAATGGCGCTAAGTTCTGTTCTAACTGTGGAACAAAGCTTGCATAATCTGACAATTAGTAATATGTGAATTTAATAAATAACAATCAGGGATGTTGTCATATTGGCTTGGCAACATCCCGTTGTTTTTGTATAATGTGGTAGTTGGCAGAAATAAGGTGGATATAGATTTCACATTTGCATGAAGGTGGATATATGAGATTAGAAGATTTGAATGACAGCCAGAAAAGGGCAGTTAAATATACAGATGGCGCGCTGCTTATTATTGCTGGGGCAGGCTCAGGAAAGACGCGTGTGCTTACGAACAGAATTGCATATTTAATAGAAGAATGCGGAGTAGACCCATATAGTATTATGGCAATTACATTTACTAATAAAGCTGCAAGAGAGATGAAAGAACGAGTTGAGACTACTGTGGCACAGGGTGCAGGGGCTGTATGGGTAAGTACATTCCACTCAACATGCGTGAGAATTTTAAGAAGATACATAGACAGAATTGGATACGATAATAACTTTACGATATATGATACGGACGACCAGAAGTCTGTAATCAAGGATATATGTAAGAAGATGAATATAGATACGAAGATGCTTAAAGAGCGTGCAATTATGAGTAAGATTTCATCTGCTAAAGATGAGTTAAAGACTCCTGATGAGTTCGAGCTTGAGGCAGGTAACGACTATAATCTTAGAAGAATTGCAGGTGTATACAGAGAATATCAGAAGACGCTTAAGCTTAACAATGCACTTGACTTTGATGACCTGATATTCAAGACGGTTGAGCTGTTCCAGAGTGATGCAGAGGTACTTGAGCATTATCAGGACAGATTCAGATATATAATGGTCGACGAGTATCAGGATACTAATACATCACAGTTTAAGCTTGTTGCAATGCTTGCAGCAAAGTATGGCAATATATGTGTGGTTGGTGATGATGACCAGTCTATATATAAGTTCCGTGGAGCAAACATTTATAATATTCTTAACTTTGAAAATGTGTTCACAGGCGCTAAGGTTATAAAGCTTGAGCAGAATTACCGTTCGACGCAGACTATTCTTAATGCTGCAAATGCTGTGATAAGTAATAATATTGGCAGAAAGAGCAAGTCACTCTGGACTGATAACGGAGAGGGCGAGAAGGTCAATTATACTCTGTATGAGAACGGGTATGATGAGGCAGAAGGCGTTGCGAGTGGTATTGCAGAGTATGTAAGGGATGGCTGGAATTATAATGATGTTGCCATTCTTTACAGAACTAATGCACAGTCAAGAGCGCTCGAAGAAAAGCTGATGATTCACAACATTCCATATAAGATATATGGCGGACAGAATTTCTATCAGCGAAAGGAAATCAAAGATATTCTTGCTTATCTTAAAACTATTGATAATGGTCTTGATGGTCAGGCGGTTAAGCGAATTATAAATGTTCCGAAGAGGGGGATTGGTAATACTACGATTGACAGATTGCAGGAATATGCAGATTTTAATGATATTACTTTCTGGGAAGCACTTGTCAATGCAAAGGATATTGACACAATAAAGAATGCGGCACTTTCCAAGTTAGAGCCATTTGTTGACCTTATTGGAAGACTGCGTGCCAAGGAAGAATTTATGTCATTAAAGGAGCTTGCTGAGGCTGTAATTGAGGATACAGGATATATTGAGAGCCTTTCACAGAATGAAACGGTGGAAGAGGTTGAGGCAAGACGCGAGAATCTGGATGAATTCATTAATAAGGTTGTAAGCTATGAGGAGAGCTGTAAAGAAGCAGGCGAAGAGCCTACACTTTCAGGACTTCTTGAAGAAGTTGCTTTAATAGCGGATATTGATAATCTTGATGAGTCAGAGCCTCATGTAATGCTTATGACGCTGCACAGTGCGAAAGGTCTGGAATTTCCAATCGTGTATATGACAGGAATGGAGGACGGACTTTTCCCAAGCTATATGACAATTGTGTCAGATGATTCAACTGAGATAGAGGAAGAGAGAAGACTGTGCTATGTTGGAATAACAAGAGCAGAGAAAATACTTAATCTTACAAGTGCCAAGTCACGTATGGTGCGTGGTGAAACACAGATGAATAAGGTTTCAAGATTTATTAATGAAATTCCTAAGGATTATATGCACATAGAAAACAATTCCAGTGGGTATGCTAAAGGCAGGATTGCATATGGCGGGACATCAGATGAGCCGGATACAACAGGCATTAACATGCGTGCAACAGCCAGATCAATTCTTAGCAGCTACGGAAGCGGCACACCAGGCGGAAGGGCAGCAGGAACATATAGTTCAAGAAAGGTTAAGATAAATGGTGGTTCTAATCCGGGATTTGGAAAAGACCCTATGGAACTATTTGACCTTAAGAAACCAGAAAAGAGAAAGACTCCGGCAGATTCTGTAAGAAATGCTTATGCAGGAGTGCCTACACGAAGCGGCTTATCTTCAAGAAATGTAATAGGTGCTGCAAGAGGTGCAGATATAAGTGCAAAATCTTCAGGTGGACTTGGCTACAGTGTTGGTGATATGGTGAGCCATGTGAAATTCGGCGAAGGAAAGGTACTTGCTATAGAGGATTCAGCAAGAGACTATATGGTAACAGTTGAATTTGCAGAGTACGGACAGAAGAAAATGCTGGCAGGATTTGCCAGACTTAAAAAACTATAATGACAAATGTTTAACGCTATGCTATAATACATTTATTAAATCCGTGGTATGAAAGGAGATATTGTTATGAGTAAAGAAAAATTAGATGAGCTTATCGCAGCTACTAAATTAGGAGAACTTATTAGCAAGAAGGAAGATGAAGATAAGAAATGCTGCAAGAAGTGCAGCACAATTATCATAGCTGTTCTTGCTATCGTTGGTGCAGTTGCAGCAGTTGCTGGTATCGCTTATGCTGTATACAGATATTTTACACCAGATTATTTAGATGACTTCGATGATGAAGATTTCGAAGACGAAGATTTTGACGATGATTTCGAGGATGAAGACATCGAGAAGTAATGTAATAAGTGCGATATGATTGAAAGCCACAGCCGGCTTGATATGTCCATTAGGATATGTCAGCGGTTGTGGTTTTTTTATTGCATAATATTTAATTATTTCTTAATTGACATATGGGTGTAATCAGTGTTATATTACTCAACCCTGTTATTAAGAAAAATTTAAGGGGAGGAAAGGAAATCAGGAATTTATGACATTTTATCAGGAATTACAGTTAAGCTCGGCTGGTTCAAAACAGCTTATCAAGAACACACAGGATTCTAAGGAGAAAAGAAGACATATTCTTATATATAATTTTAAGGTGTATCTGGTTATGATATTCTGCGTCGCAGTAGTTACAGTATTCAGTAAGCTGCTGGGGAATAATAATAGTGTTGTCGGAGTTACAGTGCTTCTTGCGGTGCTGGTATTAAGACAGGCGGATTTTGGAATTAAGACATCACATGGATTGATTTCGATAATGGGAATATATGCGATATTGATAGCAGGACCGAGGGTTTCCAATATGGTACCGCCAGTTGCTGCATTTGTAATAAATGTTGTGTGTATTATGCTTCTTATGATAATGGGATGTCACAATGTAATTATGTATAATCATTCAACATTCGTTCTTGGGTATCTTTTGCTACAGGGATATGATGTCACAGGCCATGAATATATGATGAGAGTTGTGGGACTGCTTGCCGGGATGTTAGTATGCATGATTATTTTCTATAAGAATCAGAGGAACAGACCATATAGAAGAACATTCTGGGATTTGTTTAAGGAATTTAATATTAATTCAGCAAGGACAAGATGGTACATTAAACTTACATTTATCGTATCAAGCGCTATGCTGATTGTTTCACTGATGGGACTGCCTAGGGCAATGTGGATTGGAATTGCGTGCATGTCAGTGTGTCTGCCGTTTTCTAAAGATGTTGATAAGAGAATTGGAAACAGGGCATTGTTTAATGTTGTTGGATGTGCGATTTTTGCAGTGATGTATATAGTTCTGCCAGAATCAATGTATCCGTATATAGGCATGATAGGTGGTATCGGAGTCGGATATTCCGCTGGTTATGCATGGCAGACAGCTTTTAATACATTTGGCGCATTATCAATTGCGGCGGGACTTTTTGGAATGCCTTATGCAGTTGCATTACGTATAGGACTGAATGCTGCCGGTGCTGCTTATACATGGCTGTGTGACAAGGTACTTGAAAGAATACATTCTGCAGTGCAGGCAAAGAATGTCAGCGTGGCGGAGTAAATGTGACTACTATACTTTAGCACATTTTTCTGATAAAATTATATAAGGTATGCCGTTATGTGAATAAGTGCTGCCAGAAACTATTAATATGTTAATAACAGGCACAATTCATGTGCGGAATGGAGTATAGATTGAAAAAAGGAAGCGTATACGAAGGTAAAGTTGAAAAGGTTGATTTCCCAAACAAGGCGACAGTGTGGGTGACAGATGAGGATGGACAGAAGGAAAAGGCAATCGTCAAGAACGCAATTCCTGGACAGACTGTCAGATTCTGCGTGAATAAGAAAAGAAAAGGACACTGCGAAGGCAGACTTATGGAAGTTGTTGAGAAGAGTCCGCTTGAAACCAACCCGGCATGTCCACATTTTGGCAAATGCGGTGGCTGCACTTACCAGACAGTAGCTTACGAGGAACAGTTAAAGATTAAGAGCACACAGGTGGAAAAGCTTCTTAGAGAAGTTGTTTCGGGTGAGCTTCCATTTGAGGGGATAATCGGAAGTCCGGTCACAGAAGAATACCGTAATAAGATGGAATTTTCATTTGGCGATGAGTACAAGGACGGACCTCTTGCACTCGGACTTCACAAACGAAACAGCATGTATGATATTGTTCCAGTTACAGAATGTAAGATTATTGATGAGGATTACAGAAAGATTCTCACATGCGTTCAGGATTATGCAATAGAGAAGGAGCTTCCTTTCCAGCACAAGTTAAGCCACGAGGGGTATCTGCGTCATCTTCTTGTAAGAAAGTCAGTAAAGACAGGACAGATTCTTGTTGATATCGTAACAACGACTCAGATTGAGCATGATTTCACAGAGCTTGTAAACCGCCTGACATCAATTGAATATAAGGGCACTCTTACAGGTGTTCTCCATACATTTAACGACAGCCTTGCAGATGCAGTAATTAACGAGAAAACTGAGCTTCTGTATGGTCAGGATTATATTGAAGAGGAGCTTCTTGGGCTGCGTTTCAAGATAACTCCGTTCTCATTCTTCCAGACTAATTCTCTTGGAGCGGAAGTGCTTTACTCTAAGGCACGTGAGTATGTGCTTTCTGGTGGATTTGGAGATGTGGCTGGCAGCAAACCGGTTATATATGACCTGTATACAGGTACTGGTACGATTGCACAGATGTTATCTCCAGTTGCCAGCAAGGTTATCGGTGTTGAGATTGTTGCTGAAGCTGTTGAGGCTGCCAAGAAGAATGCAGCCCAGAACGGTCTTACTAACTGTGAATTCATTGCAGATGATGTCTTAAAGGCACTTGATAATATTGAGATTAAGCCAGATTTTATCGTACTTGACCCACCTCGTGACGGAATCCACCCTAAGGCACTTGAGAAGATTATTGATTACGGTGTTGACAGAATGGTATACATATCATGCAAGCCTACTTCGCTTGCCAGAGACCTTGTTACTCTGCAGGAGAGAGGATATAAGGTGGAGAAGTGCTGTTGCGTTGATATGTTTCCTAATACGGGGCATGTGGAGACGGTAGTTCTTTTGTCCAAATTGAAATAAAAGCCGGACGATTATATTAATGTCACGATTGAACTTGATGATGTGGATACGCAATTAAAAAGATTTACAAAAACAAAATAATTTGAAAGCATCAATCAGAAATGGTTGGTGCTTTTTTCATGCCTGAAGAAATCTGTTTTTTATGCCCATTTTTACGGAAGGAGGTATCGACCGTGGCTAACAGAATTATGGGTATTACTGTCAAGATTGGCAAAGATACCACCAAATTACAGACTGGCTTCCTGTATAATTCAAAGTGTAGGAAAAATAAAAAATTATATTTCATCAACGTTTCATAAAAGGTGTGTAGAATGATATTAAAAGTAGCTATAAAATGCTATTGTGAAAAAAATAAAGGAGGAATAATTTATGAAAAAATGCTTGTCCAGTAGATGCAATTAGTTATGGAGTAAGAAAATAGAAAGGAGTAGTTAGGAAAGTGATAAAAAATGCTATAGCATATATTACA
>ERZ779880.98-NODE-98-length-132619-cov-17.061080_pt1 | contig 132619 bp, 115 predicted proteins | sample MGYA00511555_ERZ779880 | MGnify/ENA primary metagenome ERZ779880 (study PRJEB29588, sample SAMEA2145815) | human gut metagenome | biome: human gut; feature: human-associated habitat; material: faeces | place: Denmark | collected 2008/2010 ... | reverse complement strand
CAGGAGAACTTGCAGTCGGTGATGAATTGCTTGACTCAAACAAAAACATTCTTTTGGTTGAAAATTTTGATGTCGAATTGACAGGCAAGCCTGTTACGGTGTATAATTTTCAAGTAGAGGATTACCATACATATCACGTTAGTGGTTTTGGTGTGTTGGTGCATAATGCTGGCGATGATTATGCTAAGCCTACTGAACCATATAATAGAAGAAAACATTATGGCAATACTCCAACGAAGAAAGACCGGCAGGTTGTGGGTGGTTCTCCAGATCATGATCCCCCATTGGTTAAACGATATTATGAAGGAGACCCTAGCACAGGTGAAAAGCCAGGTTATCAAATGACCGCCAGTGAACGAAGGGCAAGTGCACAAGATCGTAGTCGGATGAAGCCAGCAACTAGGTTAGAACAGAATTCGCAAGGTGGACGAACGTCACATTATTCAAAGGAGATGAAGAAAAAGTATGGACTTGATAAAAAAGATTGAAGAACATTATCTAATAAATTTGGGTGAGTGCACAGAGTATATTTTTAATGATAAAGAACCTATTCATAATTTGTTGCCATTTTTTAAAGTGCTGAAATTTAAACCCAATGAAAAAAGAAATTCATGGATATATGCAACTTGCGGGATGTCAGGGAAAGACAAAGAGCAAGGATTAGAATTATTTATACTAGCTCCAACCGAGAATAACTTTTTAATTAATTTGCTTGTAGCTATAGCACATTATTATGCTAGCGGAAATATGCTTGGTTTAGGACACACGGTTAATTTTGGCTGTGCTTGGTACGAAAAATCTAGATGTGACCATGGTTTAATTTCATTGCCTTACTTAGACGGACCAGAACTTGAGTGGTTAGAAACTAAATCTATGAACATTAGGTTTTTATGGCTTATACCAATAACTGAGGAAGAATTACGATATAAAAAAGAAAATGGCTTAGAAGCATTAGAAAATATATTTGAAGAAACTGAATTTAACTATATTGATCCATTTCGTGACAGTGTAGTATAAGGCTAAAGTCATTTCAACAGACCCCGAAACCTTTGAAATTGCCGAGAAAACAGTTCTTGAAACCTACATAAGAGAAGATTCTAAGCTTATTCATTTGGTGATCAACGGCAAAGAGATCATAACGACTGAAACTCACCCGTTTTATGTGAATGATCGTGGCTTTGTCAAAGCAGGAGAACTTGCAGTCGGTGATGAATTGCTTGACTCAAACAAAAACATTCTTTTAGTTGAAAAATTTAATGTCGAGTTGACAGATAAACCTGTTACGGTGTATAATTTTCAGGTGGAGGATTTCCATACTTATTATGCTGGCGGATTAGGCGTGTTGGTGCATAATGCAAGTAATGAATATAAAACAAAGACTGTCCGTACCGCCAAGGGAGAAGAAAAAATTCCCATTGTTGATAAACCAGGCTCTCCTTCTTGGAAACAAGCAGTTAAAGAATTAAGATCTGCTAGAAAAAAGGAAACAATTATATTGCTTCAAATAGACAGCAAGCGGAACAACTTATAAATGAAGCAATGCCTGATTTGCCTAAAGCAGAAACATATGCAACAAATGCGCCAAAATCTAATTATCAAATTCACCCTATTGATAATGAATATAACATGCCACATATTTGTTATCATGATTGGGCAAAGGGAAAACATAATGGCTCTGCAGGACATATATTTTGGGAGGAATAGATATGGATATAAAAGAATTTAAATATGCTTGGAGATATACAAGCGAAAATTATGCGCTATTCTCTCCAAAGCAGCTATCAGAAATGAATGTTGTTAATGAAAACAAAGCAGTTGAAATTTGGAATAGTATATGCGATAATGAAATACTTCAAAAAAGTTCATATGTTCAAATGATGATTGATCATAAACTGACTGTTTTCATAGGTGACTGTGGTTGGGGCGATGAATCAATGGAGAGAGTAACTCAACAAAAATTAATGAGTTTATTCGAAAAAAGTATTTCAGACAAAGTAACATTGTTATATGATCATACTTCAGCAATAAGCATTACAGCATCTATTTTTTGTGAAAAATGGTCGGATTTTTGTTATCCTTCAGATGTGCTTCTTATTGTAAATAACAATATTGTTCTATTGTATTATGAAGATACATTATACGGACCTTTAGAATCCTTTGAAAATATAATATAATTACTATTTACAGAACATTTTTATCAACGATTTTGCAGGTACACCGATTTGAACTGTAAGTGTACTTGCTTCAACTGAAACGCACCCGTTTTATGTGAATGATCGTGGCTTTGCCAAAGCAGGAGAACTTGCAATCGGTGATGAACTTCTTGATTCTAATTGCAATGTTCTTTTGGTTGAAAATTTTGATGTTGAGTTGACAGAGAAACCTGTTACAGTGTATAATTTTCAGGTAGAGGATTTTCATACTTATTATGTCGGAGAAAACAATATTCTTGTTCATAATGCTGGGAAAGAATATAAAATTCCTAAATCTGGGACAGGGAAAGAGAAAGCAACAGACATTCCTAGCCGATTTAAAGGTGAACGTCCTTATATAAATGAATCTGGAAAAGATTTTGCAAAACGTTTATGTGATGAAGCATTTGGTAAAGGCAATTATGATACTGGTCCTAAATCTGATTATAATAGGTTGAAAAAATATGGCGACAGAGCCTTTACTAATCCAAAAAAATAGGAGCAAAGTTATGGCAAAATATTATTTGACAAAAATCATTTATAATGGATTAACTTATTTTTTGATATGGTATAGCAATGATGAAGATGGGTTCTTACTTTTTGATCAACAACTGTTAGTTTTTTTTAGTGTCGAAGAAGCAAATACATTTGCGGATAAAGAACATATTATTTTTGAAAAGGGAATAACAGTTTTTGATCTATCTGAAATTATCGAGTTAATAAATAATGTGGAAATATCGCAAAATTGTCGAATTTTGATAGATATATGGCATTTTTTTAGTGATTTATCAAAATCGCTAAATGAAGAATTTATAGGAGACTATAATGATGAAGAAATCATCGATATTTATAACAAGTTGTTCTATGGAAGTAATTTGGAACTTTTGAAAAATGAAGAATATCATCCTAGTTTCAATGTTGATGAAAAACATAAATGTTGGGAGATTTTTGAAAGTGGGTTATCGATACTTAACAAATATCTTAATGATGATTTCAGTATGAAATAAGGGGGAAATATGTTTAGTAAATTTTTAGACTTTGTGAAAGAAGAAAAACACTATGATTTTGATAGTAGCGAACAATTTTTAAAATCAATGGGAGGAAGATCGTTCCTAAATGGTATGTATCGAATTTTTGATGAAAAAAGTATACCGAAATGGAATGATATAGTTAAAAAATCATTTCCAAAATACAAAAATCAAATAAGTGTCTTTGGGTATGACTGGTTGGGAAGAATTTTTGCTCTTGATACGCAAAGAGATGTAGTTTTGATATTTGAACCAGGTACAGGAGAGATACTTAATACAGAAGAAAACTTTGTGAATTTTCATGATAGTGAGATACCACAATATCATGACGCTTGCTTGGCGTCTGAGTTCTTCAATGAATGGTTTGAGGCAAATGGCAATTTTGTTTTGCCTCACAATAAATGTGTGGGTTACAAAGTACCACTATTCCTCAATGGGGAAGATGACATAGAAAATCTTGAAGTATCCGATATGGAAGTATATTGGGAAATAATGATGCCATTAATGAATCTTTAATCAATATTGGCATATTTGATATCAATTTACGGAGGTGTAAAAATGCCAAGCAACCAAGAAAAAGTTTCACATATTTTAGATATTATTAGGAGTTGTAGTAAAATACAACTGTATAAACTCTGACTATTATTGAGAGCAAAGACGATTTTTACGACGAGTACTACTACATGAAGCCCGAATGTGAAAAAAGCCGTTGGGAGAAATTCAAGGACGGCTGCAAAAAAGTCGGCGAGTGGTACAAGGAGCATTGGAAAGAGATTCTCATCACAGTAACAATTGTAATAGGAGCAGTATTAGCTATAGTTGCTGTTGTTGCTTCTGGTGGTTTAGCTTTAGTTCCTCTGTTAACTACAACTTTGACTACTTTTGGAATATCAGCAGGTACAGCCTTAACTATCGCAACTGTGACAAGCTATACAGTTGCTGCAATATCGATACTTTCAACTCTTGAATCAAGTACATTAAATATAATTGATACATGGTGAAATATTGATAATTCAGTTTTTAATACATTTCAAAATATATTAAATTGGACAAGTACAATATCAAATTGTTTTTATTCCATTGGTTCTATTTATAGTAGTGTTAAAGGAATTTCAAATGCTGATTTAAGAAATTATGGAAAGCAATGGACAACTAATCCTCAATTTCGTTCAGCCATAAGCGGTGCAAGTGAATATAATTTCACACTTAAATCTGATTCGTCAACTTTCTGGTCTGGAATTGGAGATGAGGGTATATGTAACGGAGATCAAATAGCGGCAAATTGTGCGGATAAAATGGGAAGATCTACTTTGGAAACAACTCTTTCATCGAAGGGTATTGAACTTCCAAATTGGGATGTTTCCAATCCTTCTACAATAAGCACATGGAATAGTGCTTCTTCCTCCTACGCAATGCATTCTTCAGGGAATGTGGAAGCGTTACTCGGAAATACTGTTCGACCAACCAGTGTATGGAATGTCTTTGAACGTACTATTTTAAGAATAAATCCTAATGTAGGAAATATCACAATATATACGCCTACTGCGGTTAATGTGATTACGCATACTACTCAGGTTGGTTCACTAATAAGGAGTTTGTTTATAGGAACTTCTCAAACGGGAATATTATTAAATGATTGGAATAAAAAAATGAAAGAAATTAAAATTACAGGTACGAAATGGTATGTCGATATTGAGTACAAAGAGAATATCGCAAGATTTGGTGGGGAAATGTGCGTAGATGGTTTTTATGCAACAGTAAATAGTATATCTTGGATAAAACATCAAGGATATATCGAGAAGAATGAATTGACTGAACTTATTAAAGCGGTGCGAAAGCAAAATAAGAATAGTTCATTCAAAATTGAGTTTGTAAATGATGATGGAAACGAATATAAATAATATATGCTGGTTTTTTACCGGGTAAAGGAGTGGTTTATGAGATACAATAATGAAGTATTTGTAAAATATAGAATAGATAAAGATTCAATTGTTTTTTGGACTTCGGACATTAATGAAAATATTTCCGATGTTGTGACTATTGACTAAAATGTGGCTGATGCTATTGATTTTGCAATTGCTCTAAATGTGCAACATGGTTCTAATTATGAGAATATTGAATTACATTTTGGATTCTCACGAGAAGAGGGAATCTTTTTAATGGGGAAAATTCTCCAACTGTTGAAGAGTTTAAAAGGAGAGCAAATGAATTGGGTTCGGAGGTTATGAAAGATTTTGTTCATGAGGCATTACAGTATGTTGAATTTAATGATAATTTAGACATTGTGGATTTTGCTAATGGAAGTACTGATAGAATGATATCCTATAGTGGAGATATTATTTCGACAAGGTATGACGATCAGGATTTTTTATCTGATATTGATCCGAATAATATACAGTATAAATTTGAGAACAGTAATTTTCTCAAAGTTCAACAGGAAAATAATAAGGCTGTAATGGATGGCATAATCGATCCTAAATCGGAGTTCATATTAAATAATGGTGGTATTGATCAAATTCGCAATAATATAAATTACGATGTTAAATCTACTTTTGGTGCTTATATTGATGGTGAACTTGTAGGAGAAAAAAAGAAGAGAGCAGATAAATATAAACAGCATATTGATGTCTTTATAACATTTTTGCAAGATTAACTTAATGAGGGATTTGTTTATAATGAAACATAAAACAATATTTTCTACGATGATAATTATTACTTGTATTCTTATAATATTTTTGGCTATTGTAATAGGTTTCGGAATATGGTTCTTAAACAGTGATAATGAAACAGAAGCTGATTTACAGTGGAAACGAAAAATCATTAACGACTGTATTAATCAAACAAGTCAGAATTATGATGAGATACGTGAGTTGGTTTGTGATCCGGGTTCTGATGTTGCACTTTTGGGACACGATTATGATTTGCTCAGCAAATTAACGAATCTTGAAACAATTACTATTGTCGGAATCAGTGACGCTTCAGATGCACAGAACTTTTTTGAAGAGTTAACTAAACTAAAAAAATTAACTTCTGTTAATATTGTAGATTCACCTATTGGTTCAATAAGAAAGCTGGCAGATATCAGAAGTCTATCAAGCTTATGCATTAGATCAAATCCTTATGGGGGTGCTCGTTTTAAAATTGACGATATTAACTTGCTCGGAACAGAGGGAAGCTTCAAGAATTTAAAATCGTTGGAATTATACGATGTTCAAATTGAAACCTTACCGGATTTATCCGAATTAACGGAATTGAAATCACTTTCAATTTCAGGAGCTGATTTTACCAAGCTGGATGATGAAAGTGTTAATTGGGAGAATATTGTATCCCTCAATATAAATTCTACGAATATACACTCAATTGATAAAGAAATTATAAATAAACTTTATAATCTAAAAGCTTTAGATGTTTCTTATTGTAATATTACAGACATAAGCTTTGTGTTAAACTTACCAAAATTAGAAGAGTTCTCATATTTAGGGCATGATACTCATGGAATTGATTTGAAATGCTTAAATGAACATCCAAATTATGATGAAGCTTGGATGAAAGATTAAATTTGATATTTTTAGCAGATATTTCAAAACTCTTCGCAATGGTCTTGTGGGTGGATATATAGAAGGTTTTTTTGAGAATATTGGTCAAGGCGGAATTGATGCAATAAAAGATTAAAGGAGTGAACTGTTGATTGAGAACTAAAAACAATTATTTTGAGATTAGACATAATGGATATGTCTTACTGTTTTTAGTAGCCGTACTTTTTTCTTTTGTAATTATACTTGAAATAATTGATTTTGTTGAACACTCTTTTAAAGCAAATTGGTTTATGTATATAGGATTACTTGTTTTTTGTGTTTTGCTTTCTTTTCCTGTATTATTCACTACTCTGAAAATTAAAGTACGAAAAGATGAAATAATGGTTGTTAAAACCTGCGGTATCCGAATAAAAATAACAACTGATGAGATAAAAAAAGTTACTATTATAAAACCGGATATTGAAAAAAGCTGGCTGAAAGAAAAAGTAGATAACGCTTGTGAGTGGTGCAAGGAGCCTTGGAAGGAGATTCTCATCACAGTAACAATTGTAATAGGAGCAGTATTAGCTATAGCAATGGTAACAAGTGTTTCAAAGCTAGCTAATTTTGGAACTAGCAATCCATTATTAATTAACATTCCAAGAACTTTTGAATTTACATCAGGTTTATCAGGTCTATTTTCATTAAATGGAAGCATCATCAATTGGTTAAAGGAGAAGTGATAATTGAAAATGCATATGGAATTTGTAACAGTAGGCAAAGCAAGTAGCGATAAAATTCATGTAAAATATAATGATAAAATAGCAACATTTAATGGAGAAATAGGAATAGATTATTTTTTGGTGCTTGCTAATAAAATAGAGTGGTATCCAAATAAAAAAGCAACAATTAATGAAAAAATAGAATTGATGACTATAGCATACAAAACCTTTTTGGGTGAGAAACGGTTGTATTTTATAGCAGATGATGCAATATGGTTTGATTGGAAAGGTTCTCCATTAATTGTTATAGAAAATAATATTATAAAATCAATAAAAATATCATGTGTTTGTGAAGTACTAGCTGAAGTTGATGAGTTTAACGATATTTCCGATTTTTGTTATCTAAAAAAATATATTGCTGAATTAAAAAAAGCAAAGAAACTTTGTAAAAAACACTCCATTAATAAGTATGATGGTTATGGACATAAAAAATTTTATTATAAGTGTACAAAATGTAGAAGTGTTTGGGCTTTAACAGAACCTGACGGCAATTTTAACGGAAGATTGGAAAAGCTATAGGTTTATAGCTTTAGACACGATAAAATATATGATCAATTATATTTCCAATCAAAAGTGTGGAATTGAAAAAATAAGCAGTAAAATAGCGGAATATATTTTACGTTTTGATAGTGCTGATAAGAGTAAGTACGTTTTTCACGATAAGTATGAATACTTAAAAACCGGATATTGAGGATGGAGAATGGCGAGATCATGTATGAGGCTTTCAGAGATGCGACTGACAGAACTGCAGGGTGGTCATTCTCAGATGAGACTTACATAGCAACTTTAGACTGGAAGGAGAAATAATAAATGAAAAAAGTCATCAGCCTTATTTCGAGCTTAGTATTGGTGATATCTCTGAGTAGTTGTGCCATTAAAGAAACGCCTATCATAAACGGTGTTGAGTATAAATACAACGATCAGTTCTACGCAGATACGGTAGATCAATTATTGACATACATAGACGATGGGGATAAAGACGGCGTAAAATCCTTACTGTGTAACGGTCTGAAAAATTCAGATGGTATTGACGCTGATATACAAGCGCTGATTGATGGATTTGAAGGCGATATAATTCGCACGACAGAGTATGAAAAGGATACTGTGAGCGCCAGTTCTTCAGGGAAAAATTATACCAGTGCTTTTCTTTCCAGATCATTTTATATTATCACGGATAAGCAAAAATATGGGGTATATATAGCAGTTTGTCCCATCGATGAAAAGCATGATGATGGGGAAGATCTGGTCGGCGTTTATAACATATCCATAAATACTTTGGATTATGAGTCCGGTGATATCGAGTGTAATACTGCCAATACTATTGAAATTGCAGACCATAACTGCTGCGTTGCTTCCGGTTATGGCGACAGCAGCAGTTATTTAGTGGCTCAGACGGGCAATAAGTACGAAGTTATAGATATTTACAGGATAATCAATCCACAAAGTATTGTAAAATATGATGATATAACCGCATGGAACAGCAGAGATTTTCTGAGCTTTAAGGAAAAATTCGGTGCTCCGTATGCCGAATCTCTTGACAATGACAAGGAACATGTTTTAGCCGATGTATATATGTATGAAATTTCAGACAGCAATAAATATGCGATCGTGGCTGTTGGCAGAGATGACGGCTCGATCAATGCGCTGTCTGTTAAGGATATAGACAGCCGTTGGAGCGAAGATAATAAATATGAATATATTTTAGAGAATGAATAGATTAATGGCAAGGAATTAAATAACAAATGAGCAGCGAAATAATCGGAACAAAATTCAAGTACACGGTATTAACATTGACACCGTTTTCTTCACACCATTTATGCACTGTAAGTCCGCTACTTTTCTGTGCCTGGATCTGGGCTGACCATTCGGTCAGGCGAAATTCGTTCTTTACCGTTGCGATCGTTGTTTTCATTATCTTTATCTCCACATCTAATTTGGTCTAAGCAGCTCTATAGACTTTTTGAGATTGGGTAATTTACTCTATGGAGTTGCTTGAAGTTTATTATACTTCTTTAGTCATCGGTGGGGTAGATGCGGAGGGTTTGACGGTTACATTCAAATTCACAACGTTAATGATAGATGATATTTTAGAAGATGTCCCCGTGATTGATACAAATAGATATACTTGATGTAAAAATAGAAAATGTTTATTCGTCGTTTGGTGGGAAAGGAAATGTTATGAAATTGGAAAAACAAATTACAAATGAAGAGCTGCTTGAACTTACAAAAAAAGCATTTGAAAATAACGAGGTTGTTGAGTTCCTTTGCGGAGAGAAAGGATATGCTTGTCCTATAAGTCACTTTGTTCCAGCAAATGTACCAACGGATTTTAGTAGAATTATAGATTTTGGAGTATACAAACTTTATGAGGAAACTAAAAATGAAAAAATTGTTGCCAAATTCGAAGAAGCCATATTGTATCTTCTTGATTGCGATCCAGCAAAGAATTGGATAGCGTTTATGGTATGTTGGAATCAAATTAGGAATGAAGAAAGACACGAAGCACCATTTAAATTCATTAATCAAGAGTTAATTGAGAAATTGAAGGAAACGCTATTAAAACACGAAAAGGAGCTTCGTGTTTGTAAGGAATGGCAAGGTTGGAATGAAGAAAATGGGCTTTGGCAGGAAATTACAAGAATTAATAACATTGCAACTAAAAATTATGGGGTGAGTATATTATGAATATAGACGAAATATTTAGTAAAGGTGCATCTTATCTAATATCTGAAAAAGGTTATGAAGACTATATTTCAGGCAAAGATGTTACATTGGGACGTCCTGTTGGAGATGATACTGTTGTTTGGGTTGCACCAAGTGCCGAAATTGATGAAGCTATAATTAAAACCAAATCCGGATGTTAACCCTAATATAGGAGAAATTGGCAACACGAATTCAATAAATGGAATCCCAACCAAACAATTAAATAATCTATATAATTCATTAGGAAGAGATTCTGAGTGCTTACGTTTCATTCATTGTATTTACTATACAAGCGCAGCAAGAGGTTTTATAAGGGTTCTCTTTAAAATACCCTTAAATACTTTTATTATTGTGAGGTTTAGACTATGGCATTTGTTAATGAAAAGCTGACTCCAACGCAAAGAGAGGAACTGGCTAAGAAAAAGATTAAGAACCCATACGGGAGCTTTAGGGACACGACAGAAGGTATCATGCCCCTGTACTTAACTATTGACAAAAATTCTGAAACATGGTTAGCACATTGCTATAACCATCATGACACGAATAATGATATAGAGGAATTTATCTTTATGTATAAATCAAATCCGATACCTGTTCAAGCAATAAAGAGTATTCATGAACAACAAGTTTGTTGGAAAATAACACGTATTGATTTCCCGAAAGGATTGCTAAACGATAGAGAACACCTTCAAATTTTGTTAACTGACGCGTTCAAAGCTTACAACATATCCGGATGGCCTGGCGAAGAAAGTGGACAGACCAAGGTAATATATGGCTATGAGTAAGGAGGTGTATTGTAATGTTGACGTTATTGGAAGCATTAGATGAGCTCAATTCAAAATCAGAAAGTGAACTTACGTTTGATTATCTTGAAGAACTTGCTAAAAAAGTATCTATCGAACCTGTGCCTCATTTAACGATTTAAGGCTCTGAGCTGACCTAAAATTGGTCTTATCAGAGCCTTTTGCATTTTTTTTGCACTATACACTTTAGTGAAATGTCATTTTAGGTTGTGCATTTATTCTGGCAGCAGGACGCAGGCACAGAAACCGGGTTCAGGCTGATAGCAATATATGGTGAGGCCTTTTCCGATCTCAGGGCTAAAATCCTTCAGCGTGTGCTTTGTGCCGTTGAGTGCTACATCTGCGTAAGATACCAGCCATTTTCGGTCTCCGTTGCGAAATACTTCATAAAAAGACCGATTCAGCATTTCTTCTACGGGCACACCCTCAACTACCGCCATCTCCTTGTTGCAGTAGCGGAAAATAAAGTCAACACCGTGACCATTCTCATCGAATACAAGTTCGATAACGCAGTAAGCCAGAGGCATTTCGTCCATAATACTGCACTTTTCGTAGAAACCCAACGGCGGGTCGAATTCCTCCTTAGGCGACGGAACGTCTAGCCCAAGCTCCTTACGCAACCGTTTGTGCTCGCTCAAATACCTGCGGCGTCCCTGAAATGTCTTTCCGTCTGTCATTGTGTAAACACCTGAATCGCTGATATTGACGATCCTGCTCCGGCGCTCATTTTGTCATTGAGCGTTACAGCTCTTGCCGCAAATAACGACGGCACAAACGGCACAGACATTGATGTCAATGCCAAGTATGTGGACAGTGTAGCAGCCGCAACTACGCGTAGATGTCACTTGGGAAGCTATGGAGTTCACATATACTGTCAGCGGCACAAAGACTTGGGACGCCGCTAAGCACGAATATGTAATTTCTGCTACTGACGCTTGGAGTGGATCTGACAATGAAATTACTGTCACAAACCACTCAAACGCAGCCGTGAACGCTGAGTTCGCCTTTGCTCCTCTTACTGAGTACCGTACAGTAAACGGCACATTTTCTCAGAATGTGTTGAACCTGCCAACAGCAGAGGGAAAGGCTGTTGATGCTGCCGAGATCACAGGTAAAACCGTATTAACGCTTTCCGGTACGTTGGAAAAGGCTACGACCGCTATGACAAAGGTGGGTACAGTTACAAATCACTCTAATGTGGGCATTATGGCGAAGTTTAATTTTGCTCCCGAGGATGATATTGAGGGCAGTTTTACTAAAGACGGCACCTCAACTGACAAACTTGAGCTTGACACTATAAAGAATTTGGATGAAGGCTCAGCCGCTCCATCTGACACGATGAACTTCGGTATTACTGGTGGTGCTATCAGTGAAAATTGCAAGCTGGGAACTATCACGGTGTATATCACTCCTAATGGCAACAGCAACTATATCTTCACGAAAGCTGAACTTAATGAAGCCGCTGTAAAAAACGCACAATGAAAAAAGACTGCTTTCTACCCTTTTCTTTCGGGGTAGAAAGCAGCCTTCTTTTGTGGTATAATACTATGCACTGTTTTGTATGTGTCAAGTTTTATTATACAGGATTAACTTTATTTTTCGCCAATAAGTTTACGCTGCTTTATATGCTTTTTACCAGAATAGGCAAAAAAATTAGGCAGCCGTTACCGACTACCTAAAGAACTTATTCTATTCTGCAATGACCTTGTATATGATAAATGCCCATAATGCAAGAGAAATTATCATCACCATATAAAAATACCAGTGTTTTGTTTTGTGACGGAAAAATTCCATGCCTAGAAATCCTCCTGCAAAGCCGCCAAGCAGGCTCAGACCAAGGAGCGTTTTCTCAGGTATCCGCCATTTGTGTGCTTTTGCCTTGTGCTTATCTGCACCAAAAAGTATGAACGTCAAAAGGCCCATTGCGGAAAGATATATTATAATGTATTTCAGCATATCTTTGTCCTCATATAAACAAAGGGCGGAAAAGCTCCGCCCTTTGTATTTGTTTTTTTACTTGAAGTAAGCTACGCCGCTTTCAAATATCTTCTGATCCTTTTCACCAGGAACGTTCTTTGATACGCAGCAGCCCTTACGCTCTGAGTGACCCATTTTACCAAGAACACGTCCGTCAGGTGAGGTTATACCCTCGATAGCCTGGAATGATGTGTTAGGGTTGCAATGAATGTCAAATGTAGGTTCTCCGTCAAAGTCAACATACTGTGTAGCGATCTGTCCGTTTGCAGCAAGCTGTGCGATTTCCTCTGCTGTTGCAACGAAACGTCCCTCACCGTGTGAGATAGCCACGCTGTGGATATCGCCTACCTCACAGCCTGCAAGCCATGGTGACTTGTTGGAAGCGATCCTTGTGTTTACCATTTTAGACTGGTGTCTTGCAATGGTGTTGAATGTCAGTGTAGGGGAGTCGTCTCTCATATCTCTTATCTCACCATATGGTACAAGACCAAGCTTGATAAGTGCCTGGAAGCCGTTGCAGATACCAAGCATAAGACCGTCACGATTTTTCAGCAGGTCATGGATAGCGTCTGTAAGTCTTGGGTTTCTCAGGAATGATACGATGAACTTGCCTGAGCCGTCAGGCTCGTCACCACCGCTGAATCCGCCTGGGAGCATTACTATCTGTGACTCTTTTATCTTCTTCTCCATTGCGTCAACAGACTCCTTGATAGCCTGTTCTGTGAGGTTTCTTACAACGAAGATGTCAGCCTCAGCGCCTGCCTTTTCAAAGGCTCTTGCTGTATCGTATTCGCAGTTTGTGCCAGGGAATACAGGGATAAGCACCTTTGGCTTTGCCACCTTGATAGCAGGTGCAACTCTCTTGTCTGCCTTGTAGCTGTACTTTTCAGGCTTTTCAGCAGGCTCTTTCACATGAACAGGATATACAGGCTCAAGCTTGCCCTCCCAAAGTGTCTGGAGCTTGTCAAGGCTTATTGTGTAGTTGTCTGACTTTATCTCGTAGCTTTCTGTTGTTTCACCGATAACTCTCTCGTCAGTGTCAACGCCCTCTGCAAGCTCGATAACAAATGCGCCATAGCAAGCTCTGTAAAGCTCTTCTGCTGTGAGCTTGTCTGTGAACTTAAAGCCTATCTTGTTACCAAATGCCATTTTTGCAACAGCCTCAGATACACCGCCGTAGGATACAGCCCAGCATGAAAGCACCTTGCCCTCAGCGATAAGCTTTTCTACCTTTTTAAATACTGCCTTAAGTGAATCGAAGTTCACAAGCTTGTTGTCGTCATATTCAGGCTTGATAAGGATCACCTTAGAGCCTGCTTTCTTGAACTCCTGTGAAACTACCTTGTCTGCGTCTGTTACTGAAACAGCGAATGAAACAAGTGTAGGTGGAACGTCTATTTCCTCGAATGTACCGGACATTGAGTCCTTACCGCCGATAGAACCGCATCCCAGCTCTATCTGTGCCTTGTATGCACCAAGGAGAGCAGACATAGGCTTGCCCCAACGCTCAGGATCGTTCTGAGTTCTCTCGAAATACTCCTGGAATGTGAGCCAGCACTTCTCATATGTACCGCCGGTTGCAATTACCTTTGCGATAGACTCAACTACAGCGCTCATTGCGCCGTGGTATGGGCTTACAGATGAAAGATATGGGTCATAGCCCCAGCCCATAATGGACGTTGTCTTTGTATTGCCGTGAAGAACAGGGAGCTTTGCAGCCATTGCCTGTGTAGGTGTGTTCTGATATTTACCGCCAAATGGCATAAGAACTGTGTTTGCACCGATTGTTGAGTCAAATCTCTCAATAAGGCCCTTCTGTGAGCAGATGTTGAGGTTTGATATCATAGACTCCCAGCGGTCAGCAGTGTCAGCGTCGTTGCTCTCCGCAGCGAAAACAGGTGCAGGGATAGAAATATCTGTGTGCTTTTCAGCTCCGTTTGAGTTAAGGAACTCTCTTGTAAGGTCAACGATAGTGTTGCCGCACCAGTTCATTTTAAGTCTTGGCTCAGCAGTTACTCTTGCCACCATTGTTGCTTCAAGGTTTTCCTTTGCAGCCTCAGCCATGAACTTTTCAAGGTCGCTCTTTGCGATAACAACAGCCATTCTCTCCTGTGACTCAGAGATAGCAAGCTCAGTGCCGTCAAGACCGTCATACTTCTTTGTAACAGCGTCAAGGTTGATAGAAAGTCCGTCAGCAAGCTCACCGATAGCAACGGAAACTCCGCCTGCACCGAAGTCGTTACAACGCTTTATCATTGAAGTAACTTCAGGGTTTCTGAACAAACGCTGAAGCTTTCTTTCCTCAGGTGCGTTACCCTTTTGTACCTCAGCTCCGCAGTTTTCAAGTGAGTGGAGATTGTGTGATTTTGAAGAACCTGTTGCTCCGCCGCAGCCGTCACGTCCTGTTCTTCCGCCAAGGAGGATAACGATATCCTCAGGCTCAGGTCTTTCACGTCTTACGTTCTCAGCAGGAGCAGCACCGACTACAGCACCTATCTCCATTCTCTTCGCAACATAGCCTGGGTGATATATCTCGTGAACGTGACCGGTAGCAAGACCTATCTGGTTGCCGTATGAAGAATAACCATTTGCCGCACCTACAACTATCTTTCTCTGTGGAAGCTTACCTGTGATAGTGTCCTCAACAGGAACCAGCGGATTGCCTGCGCCTGTTACTCTCATTGCCTGATATACATATGAACGTCCTGACAGAGGGTCTCTGATAGCACCGCCGAGGCAGGTAGCCGCACCGCCGAAAGGCTCGATCTCTGTAGGGTGGTTGTGTGTTTCGTTTTTGAACATGAGCAGCCAGTCCTCAGGATTGCCGTCAACGTCAACAGTTATCTTAACAGAGCAAGCGTTTATCTCCTCACTCTCGTCAAGGTCTTTGAGCAGACCAGCCTTTTTAAGCTGCTTTGCGCCGATACAAGCAAGATCCATAAGTGTAACAGGCTTGTCAGTTCTGCCTGCGTAAAGGTCTTTTCTTGTGTTGATATAGTCTGCAAAGGTAGCAGCTATGTAGTCTGAGTCGATAGAAACGTTATCGACTATAGTGGAGAATGTAGTATGACGGCAGTGGTCAGACCAATATGTGTCTATCATTCTTATCTCAGTGATAGTAGGATTTCTCTTTTCAACGTTCTTGAAATAATCCTGACAGAACTTGATATCGTCAAAGTCCATTGCAAGACCCAAGTCTGTGAGCATGAATCTCAGGTCATCGTCTGTTGAATAGATAAAGCCCTCAACAGTCTTGACTGTGGTAGGGATAGTATACTTGATATCGAGTGTATCGAAGCAATCAAGGGAAGCTTCTCTTGACTCAACAGGGTTTATCATATAGTGCTTGATCTGGTCAAGCTCTGCTTCTGTGAGTTTGCCAGAAACGATATAAATTCTCGCTGACTTGATAGTAGGTCTTTTTCCTCCAGTGAGAAGTGAGATACACTGTGCGCAGGAATCAGCTCTCTGATCGAACTGACCTGGCAGATACTCAACTGCAAAAACAAACTCGTCAGCTTTTACAGCAGGCAGGTGATCGTAAGTAACGTCAACAGCAGGCTCAGAGAAAACGACTGGTGCTGCAAGGTCGAAATCCTCTCTTGAAAGACCCTCTGCGTCATAGCGGTTTATAACTCTCAGACCTGTAAGGTTATCAAGTCCCAGAGCTGACTTTATTCCGCCGATAAGTGAATTTGCTTCAACTGCAAATTCAGGCTTTTTTTCTACATAAATACGGTAAACAGACATGGCTACATCTCCTTATAATAGTTACCTCTATTATACTACATTTTTCGCATATTTGTCAATAAAATTCTTATTATTCGGCAGGGCATATAATTATGTGTGAATAAGCGTTTGCTCACTTGTTGATTTTTTAGTTCATAAAAGCAGAAATACCGCACCATTACAGTGCGGTATCCCTAAAATATTAATCTGCAAACGGATTTTCTGTTGGATAAAGCATACCCTTTGGCTGATTGAAGCCTATGTCTGTCATGCCAAGATATGTCATAACACTGTGGAGTGCCTTTCCGTAGTGACCAAAAGCAACAGCACCGTGGTGAGGATAGTTCTTCTGAACGAGAACATGACGGTAAAATCTGCCCATTTCGTTGATAGCGAAAATACCGATAGAGCCGAATGAACGTGTTGCAACAGGAAGAACTTCGCCCTCTGCGATATATCCTTTGAGCTGTGCGTCAGCTGTTGACTGGAAGCGGAAGAATGTTATATTTCCGTCAACGATATCGCCCTCGAGAGTACCTCTTGAAATATTAGGCTCGCTGTCTGGCTCAAGATTTCTCTTCATGATACGCTGGAACTTCATCTCAGGCTCTTTTACAAGGCATGAAGCTGTGTTTCCGCAGTGGAAGCCCATGAATGTATCCTTATGTGTGTAAGGGAACTTTCCTGCGATATCATCATTGTATATGTCCGCAGGAACAGTGTTGTTGATGTCAAGGAGCGTAACAGGCTTCTGCGATACGCAAACGCCTATGTATTCGCTGACAGCACCGTAGATATCTACCTCGCAGGCAACAGGAATGCCTATCTTTGTAAGTCTTGAATTAACATAGCAAGGAACGAAGCCAAACTGCGTCTGGAATGCAGGCCAGCACTTGTTTGCAAATACAACATATTTCCTTGAGCCTTTGTGAGCTTCTGCCCAGTCAAGAAGGGTAAGCTCATACTGCGCAAGTCTTGGAAGTATACCTGCCATTTTATTGCCATTGCCAAGCTCTGCTTCCATGTCAGCCACAACAGCAGATATTCTCTCGTCACCGGCATGGGCGTTGAATGACTCGAAAAGGTCAAGCTCTGAGTTTTCTTCTATCTCAATACCCATGTTGTAGAGCTGTCTGATAGGTGCGTTGCAGGCAAGAAAGTCCTGTGGACGTGGTCCGAATGTGATTATCTTCAGATCGTTAAGACCGAGGATAGCCCTTGCAACTGGAACGAACTCGCTTATCATCTTTGCACACTCGTCAGGTGTACCAACAGGGTACTCAGGGATATAAGCCTTGATGTTTCTCAGTGCAAGGTTATAGCTTGCGTTGAGCATTCCGCAGTAAGCGTCGCCTCTGTTGTCGATAAGTGCATCACCGCATGGTTCTTCAGCGGCCGCAACGAACATAACAGGACCGCCAAACTTCTTTGCTAGAAGTGTTTCTGAGGACTCAGGTCCGAAGTTTCCAAGATATACAACAAGTGCGTTACAGCCTGCTGTGTTTACCTCGTCAAGGGCTTTGAGCATATCATTCTCGTTCTCCACAACTGTAGGACATTCGTAGATATCTCCGTAAGCCTTTTTGTACTCCTGACAGACCTTGATACGTCTTGATTCTGAAAGCGACATAGGAAAGCAATCTCTTGAAACTGCAACGATGCCAAGTTTTACTTCTGGTATATTTTTCATGTTTCAACCTCCGATTTTCATTTATTTATGACTTTATTCTAGCATACCTTTGTGCTGTTTTCAATAGCTTTTTGTGCAAATTTTAGTGAAATTTAGTTAGCTGCCCAGCATGAAAAAGTGCGTTAGCCCAAGCCACTCTCTCACCCAATATGTGAACAGGTATCGTGGCTCGGTGTAGGCTGAATAAGCGGTGACATTATCCACCCCCTGAGCCTTTGCTATAAGGCTTGCACGGTATTGATGAAAGCCGTCTGTGACGATAGTCATATCATGGCTCATGCCGAGTTCATCGAGTATCTTGAGAGAGTTTTGGATATTTTCGTAAGTTGAAGTGGACTTGTCCTCCATTATTATCCTGTCGCTGTCCATGCCTTTTTCTAGCAGGTAATTTTTCATTGCCAAGGCTTCGCTTATTTTCTCATCATCACCCTTGCCACCTGAAACTATACAAAGCGTATCGGGATTGTCGTTCATAGCCGTAATTGCAGCGTCAAGTCGTCTGCGTAACATTCGTGAGGGGCGTTCGCCTTTTACCTGACAGCCAAGCACAACTATAACATTGGCTTTTTCGGGACGGTTTTCCTGCGCTTTGTACATAAGTATGGAAAGAATAGCCACATATATTATCCCGGCAAGTATCAATGTGCTTACAAAGATAAGCCCGAATTTACCTGCGCCATGTCCCCATATTTTTAATATAATACCGCAGAATTTTGTCCAGTTTGCTGTTATGAGCATTAGCATCACCGAAACGATGATGCCAAGCAGGTTGCCCGAACATATAACTGGTAATGGTACAAGAAACAGAAACAACAGCAAAGTTTCCAGTGCAAGCAATATTATTTTTACGCTCATTAGTTATCTCCTTGTCTTTTTTGTACTATTATAACATATAGCTCTTGTGATTACAAGGGCAAAAGAGAAAAGCGCTCCGCAGCAGCAGAACGCTTTTATAAGGAATGATCTAAGTTGAGATCAGATCACCGAATTTTTCGAGAAAATCACGCTTGTCGTCATATTTAGCTACCAGCGATACAGTTTTCTTTGTGCCAAGACCGAAAATACCCATAAGTGATTTTGGATTGAGTATTTTTGTTCCTGACTGCACCACCAGATCGTATTTGCAGCTTAAAGCCGCTTCATGCAAAGTCTTGATGTCATTAAGATCGTTTATCCTGATATAAGCTTTGATCATGTTCGTGATTATGCCATTTGGCATATCCTCCTTTCGCAATAATAACCTCTGAAAAACTAAAAAGAACCGAAAATTTCTGAGATTTTCGTTTCTTTTTACATTGGCAACAGCAGTTCTATACTTATATGTCACATATCTTAATCCATATATAATTATATGCCTATGTGAACAAATAGTAAACAGATATTGTGTAAAATATTATATACGAAGATATTAATATGAATTTTACTTATTTCATGTTAATTTATTATATAAAATTTGGATAATTAATCATATTAAAACGTTTTAGTTAATGTGGAACTTATATAAAAGTATAACAAATCAGCTAAAAGTTTTCTTGTTACGAAAATCTCAAACGTTTTATATGCACTTTGAATGAAAATACAACAAAAGTAGAAAGTGTATATTCGTAAATATATTAAACTATATGATGAGATTTTGCGATAAAAAAAGCACTGAGCTTTTAAAACTCAGTGCTTTCGTGATATCAAAGTTTAGTCAACAATAAATTCTTTGATCTCGTCAAGGAATTTAGTAGCGTCGTCTGTGTGTGCTACGAGCTGGATAGGATTTGAAAGGTCAAGGCTGAAAATACCCATAATTGACTTAGCGTCAACTGCATATCTTCCTGACGCAAGATCCACATCAAAGTCGTACATAGAAACTACGCTTACAAACTTCTTTACCGCTGCAATGGAATCGAGCATGATTTTTACCTTTGTCATAAATATTCCTCCTTCAGAATGATCGGTATATCCGATCTTGATTCCCACATAAATTCTGTAGATCTTTTCTCTACAATTTATATTATAAACGATTTTTTTGATTTGTCAATGGATATTTGCAAAAAAAATTAAAATATGGTACAATAGTCAAGAGTGATAAATATCAAAGTTTAGATTTATGCAATATGCACATATATTATTGTGATTTATTGTGCATTATAAACATTTGGCTACTGAAAGGAAATCAAATATGAAAGCCTTTTTCTATACATTCGGCTGTAAGGTAAACCAATATGAAACTGAGAATATAAAAGAATCTATGCTGTCCGAGGGGTATGAGGTCACTGAGGATTATGCTGATGCAGAGGTCTGTGTTGTAAATACCTGCACTGTTACCGCTCAGTCGGACTCAAAATGTCGACAGCTTATCCACAAGATAAAAAAAGCTAATCCTGAGTGTCTGATAGTTTTGGCAGGCTGTTTTCCGCAGGCTTTTGAAAAGGAAGCTTCTGCTCTTGACGAGTGCGGTATCATAGTTGGCACAGGTGCAAAAAAGGAGATACCTGCCCTTATAAAAAGGTATATCACAAGTGGCGAGCGTATTATCAGGATAGTTCCTCGTGAGAGGGGAGAGGCTTTTGAGAAAATGACAAACTCAGGTGCTGATCAAAAAACTCGTGCGTATATCAAAATTCAAGACGGCTGTGATCAGTATTGCACCTACTGTATTATCCCCACTGCGAGAGGACACATCTGCTCAAAACCGCTTGCGGATATCGCCCCAGAAGTTCAGCAGCTCGTTGACTCAGGTCACAAGGAGATAATCCTCACGGGCATAAATCTTTGCTGTTACGGCAGAGACTTCAAAAACGGCACACGGCTCATTGACGCTGTTGAAGCTGCCTGCGGCTGTGATGGCGATTACAGAGTGCGTATCGGCTCTGTTGAGCCTGAGCTTATTTCCGATGAAGATATCCTGCGAATGTCAAAGCTTGAAAAACTCTGTCCGCATTTTCATCTTTCCCTGCAAAGCGGCTGTGACGAAACTTTGAAGCGCATGAACCGCCATTATGATACGGCGGAGTATGCCGAGCTTTGCGAGAAGCTTCGCAGGTATTTTCCAAACTGCGCTATAACCACCGACATAATGGTGGGCTTTCCACAGGAAACTGACGAGGAATTTGAAAAGTCGCTGGCATTTGCAAAGAAGATATCTTTTGCAGAAACGCATATTTTCCCGTATTCACGCAGACCTACCACTGTTGCCGACAAAATGAAAGGTCAGCTCGACCGCAAGACCAAGCACAGTCGTGCGGCTCAAATGGCAGATGTATGCAACGAAACAAAGGCTTTGTATCTCAAAAGCCTTGTTGGCACAGTGCAGGAGGTTTTGTTTGAAAAGGAAACAAGCTCTCAGTGGCACCAAGGTCATGCGCCAAATTATGTTACCGTGAAGATTCCAAGGGACAGCGAGGACGTTTCTTTGCGTCGACAGCTTTTAAAGATAGAGATAACCTCGTCAGATGGCGAGTTTTGTTACGGAAAACTTATATGAGTACAAAAAAAGAGGACCGCAAATGCGATCCTCTTTCGTTATATCAGATTTTTCTGTGCTCAGCCAAGCTTTGCAAGAATTATCTCTTTCATTTTTCCAGGGTTAGCCTTGCCCTTTGAAGCCTTCATGCACTGACCTACCAGATAGCCCAGAGCATTTGTCTTTCCGCCCTTGTAGTCATTTACAGACTTTTCGTTTGCGGCAAGAACTTCGTCAGCGATCTTTTCAAGTGCGCTGTCATCAGAGACCTGTGCAAGACCCTGCTCCTCGATAATGTCGCTTACCTTTTTGTTCTCCTCGAGAAGAACTGCAAAAACTTTCTTTCCGCCAGCGTTGGAAATGGTCTTTGCCTCGATCGCAGCGACGAGGTCAGTAAGATTGTCAGCAGTGAGCTTTGCATCTTCGAGAGTCTTGCCTGTTGCGTTCATGTACTTAACAAGGTCGCCGAGTATCCATGTTGTATAGCACTTTGCAGGGAACTTGTCCTTTGCCATGCAATCGTCAAAAAGCTTTGCAAGGGAAACAGACTCTGCTATAAACGTTGCGTCCTTTATGTTCAGACCGAACTTCTTTACATATCTGAGTATCTTTACGTTTGGAAGCTCAGGGATACTCTTTTTAAGCTCGTCAACACGCTCCTGCTCAACAACGATAGTAAGCAGGTCCGGCTCAGGGAAGTAACGATAATCCTGTGCGTCCTCTTTTGAACGCATTGGAATGCTCATTCCCTTTTCGTCGTCCCAACGGCGAGTTTCCTGCTCGACCTTTCCGCCTGCTTCAAGAACAGCTATCTGTCTTTCTACCTCGTAGTCGATACCTCTTACTGCGGCAGAGAAGCTGTTTACGTTCTTCATCTCAGAACGTGTGCCGAATGGTTCGCCAGGCTTGTGAACAGATACGTTTACATCACATCTGATAGAGCCTTCCTGCATCTTACAGTCGCATATGCCAAGATACTGTAGGATAGATTTCAGCGTTTCAAGATAAACCTTTGCTTCCTGTGAGGAACGCATATCAGGCTCAGAAACTATCTCGATAAGCGGAACACCGCAGCGGTTAAGGTCAACAAGTGATACACCATGGAACTTGTCAGAGTGGAGAAGCTTACCTGCGTCCTCCTCGATGTGTATTCTTGTGATACCTATTCTTTTTTCCTCGCCGTCAACAAGGATATCAACATAACCCTTGCCGCAGAGAGGAACTTCTGCCTGTGATATCTGATAAGCCTTTGGCAGGTCAGGGTAGAAATAGTTCTTTCTGTCCTGCTTGCAGACACGGTTTATCTCGCAGTTGAGTGCGTGACCCATTCTTATTGCATAATCAACTACCTTTTCGTTAAGAGTAGGCAGTGTGCCAGGCATACCCATGCAGATAGGGCAAACCTGTGAATTGACTTCAAGACCGAACTGGTTCTTGCAGTCGCAGTATATTTTAGACTCGGTATTAAGCTCAGCATGAGTTTCAAGACCGATTACAACTTCGTAGCCTTTTACCATTTTTGTGACCCCTTTCCTTAAAGCTCAGGCATTTTGAATCCGCCAACAAGCTGCTCATAAGCATAAGCTGTGTTAAGCAGACGCTGCTCTGTAAACTTTCCGCCGATAAGCTGCATACCAACAGGCAGACCCTTGTCGTCATATGCACAAGGAATGCTTATTGCAGGCAGACCTGCAATGTTCACTGTAACAGTGCAGACATCGTTTGCGTACATTTTAAGGGGATCGTCAGTGTTTTCACCGATCTTGAATGCTGTTGACGGAACTGTAGGAGTAGCGATAACATCAACGTCAGCGAACTGAGATGCGAACTCCTGCATTATTCTCTTCTGAACGAGCTTTGCTTTCTTGTAGTAAGCGTCATAGAAACCTGATGAAAGCACGAATGTGCCGAGCATTATTCTTCTCTTTACTTCGTCGCCGAAGCCCTCTGAACGTGTTCTCTCGTACATATCAACAAGTCCGTCATATTCTTCAGCTCTGAAGCCGTATCTTACACCGTCAAATCTTGCAAGGTTTGAAGAAGCTTCTGCAGAAGAAATGATGTAGTATGATGAAAGTGCATAATCTGTAGACGGCAGAGAAATCTCCTTTACAGTTGCGCCCCGATTTTCAAGCTGCATGACAGCGTTCATTACAGACTGCTTAACGAATGGGTCGATACCCTCGCCGAAATACTCTTTTGGTATACCGATCCTCAGACCCTTTACGTCAGCTTTAAGGTCAGCTGCGAAATCAGGATACTCTCTATAGGAAGAAGTAGCGTCATACTTGTCATGACCAACGATAGCAGACTGTACCATAGCAACGTCCTTTACGCACTTGCCAAGAGGTCCGATCTGATCCAGTGATGAAGCGAAAGCAACAAGACCATATCTTGAAACGCTGCCGTATGTAGGCTTCAGACCTACAACGCCGCAGTATGAAGCAGGCTGTCTGATAGATCCGCCAGTGTCAGAACCAAGAGTAACGATAGCTTCCTTTGCAGCAACAGCCGCAGCAGATCCGCCTGATGAACCGCCAGGTATCCTCTCTGTATCAAATGGGTTTTTAGTAGGCTTAAAATGTGAGTTCTCAGTTGATGAACCCATAGCGAACTCGTCCATGTTGAGCTTGCCTGTTACAACGATATCGTCAAGCTTGTTCATTACAGTCGCATTGAAAGGCGGAACATAGTTTCCAAGCATTTTTGATGCACAAGTTGTTCTCAGACCCTTTGTTGAGATATTGTCCTTGATACCAACAGGTATACCAGCCAAAGGTGAAAGCTCCTCGCCCTTTGCAAGCTTTTCATCTATCTCAGCGGCTTTTTTCATAGCGTTTTCTTCGTCAAGTGTCAGATAAGCGTCTACCTTGCCCTCAACTGCTTTTATTCTGTCAAAAACAGACTTTGTAAGCTCTGCGGAGCTTATTTCCTTGTTCTTTATCATTTCTGACAAGTCGCAGGCGTTTCTTTCAAAAAGTTCCAATTATAACACTCCTTACTCTACTGTTTTAGGCACGACAAGACAGCCTGCCTTTACCTGAGGAGCGTTCTGCATAAGCTCCTGTCTTGTGAATTTATCCTGAACAGCCACGTCTTTTCTGAGTATCATCGGGTTGTCAGGGTCAAGGGTCATTTCGTCCTGAATGTCGGGGAGCTTTTCAACCATTCCCACGATGTTTTCCATTTCTGACTCAAACTTATCAAGCTGATCGTCTTCGATGCGAAGTCTTGCCAGCTTGGCAATGTGTTTAATGTCAATGTTCATTTTACATTCCTCCTGTTTTATTTATATAAAAAGATATTATCTTATTTTATCATATCCTTGAACTGTTCTTCGGTGATTATCTTGATACCGAGCTGCTGAGCTTTATCAAGCTTGCTTCCTGCTTCCTCACCTGCAAGAACATAGTCCGTTTTTTTGGACACCGAACCGCTTGCCTTGCCGCCGTATTTCTCAATGAGTGCTTTTGCTTCGCTTCTTTTAAGTGTCGGCAAAGTGCCTGTGAGAACAAAAGTCTTTCCTGCAAAGCGGTCGTCTATCTGTATCTTCTCATACTTTGTGTTTATCCCACATTCTTTGAGCCTTTGGATAAGCTCTATCATATGCTCTTCATGGAAAGCGTTGTAAACGCTTTGCGCCATTACGCCGCCAAAGCCGTCTATCTCGGATATCTGCTCAGCGGAAGCGTTCATGATGTTGTCAAGGTCGCCGAACTTGTCGCACAGAAGCTTCGCAGAAGACTGTCCGATATTTCTTATGCCCAGACCAAACACCAATCTGTCCAAAGAATTGGACTTTGACTTTTCTATAGCACTAAGCAGATTGTTCACTGATTTTTCCTTGAAGTTGTCAAGTTGTAAAAGCTTGTTTTCGCTCAGGGTGTAAAGGTCAGCCACAGAGGTGATAAGCTTGTTGTCAAGAAGGGTGTGAACTATCTGCTGACCAAGACCGTCAATGTTCATTGCGCCCTTTGAAGCAAAGTGAACGATGCTTCTGAATATCTGCGCAGGACATTCAACGTTCGGACACCTTACCGCCGCTTCTTCCTCTGACTTCACAAGCTTTGTTCCGCATACAGGACAGCACTCAGGAAGTGTGAAAACTCCGTCGCCATGCTTTTCCACAGAGCCAAGTACCTCGGGAATGATATCTCCTGCCTTGCGCACCTTGATGATATCCCCAACGGAAATGTTTTTCTCTCTTATAAAATCCTGATTGTGTAGGGTCGCCCTTGAAACGCTCGTGCCTGCAAGAAAAACAGGCTCAAACACGGCCACAGGTGTTATAGCACCAGTTCTGCCCACGTTAAGCTCTATATCAAGCAGCTTTGAGGTCTTTTCCTCAGGCGGAAATTTATAAGCCACAGCCCACTTTGGCACTTTTGCAGTTGCACCAAGTATCTCACGCTGCCTGAAATCATCGACCTTTATAACAACGCCGTCAATATCGAATGGCAGGTCAAAACGCTTTTCTCCGATAGCCTTTATGCAGCCTATGACCTCATCAGCGGTAGACACACGCTTGTAATCAGGGATAGTCTTGAATCCCAGTGTTTTCAGATAGTCAAGAGACTCCTTGTGGGAAGTAAGCTCCTTGCCCTTTATCTGCTGAACATTGAACACAAAGATGTCAAGCTTTCTTTTTGCCGCTATCTTAGGGTCTTTCTGTCTAAGAGAACCTGCGGCGGCGTTTCTAGGGTTTTTGAAAGGCTGCTCGTCATTATCCTCCTGCTCTTTAACAAGCTTCAGAAAAACATTTCTCGGCATATATGTTTCACCTCTGACTTCTATCAAAGGCAGTTCCTCGTTTATTTTTATAGGAATGGACTTTACAGTTTTCAGATTAGAAGTAACGTCCTCGCCTACAAAGCCGTCACCACGGGTAGAACCTATGGCAAGCTCGCCGTTGTGATATTCAAGGGATACCGAAAGTCCGTCTATTTTAGGCTCAACAACGAATTGCGGTTTATCCACAGCCTGCTGAACTGTCTCAATAAAGCTTCTCACCTGTTCAAAGGAAAAAACGTCCTGCAAAGAACCCATTTGTACACGGTGTGTGACTTTCTCAAATATTGATATCGCCTTGCCGCCTACACGTTGAGTAGGGGAGTCGCTTCTGATAAACTGCGGAAACTGCTCCTCAAGACCCTTTAGTTCCTGCTGGAGCATATCGTATTCATAGTCTGTGATCTCGTTCCTGTCCTCAACATAGTAAAGCTGAGAGTGATAATTCAAAAGCTTCACAAGCTCGTCTATACGTTTTTTAGCGTCCTGTTCGTTCAAAATAACACAACTCCATTTCTGCCAACTTTTTACGGCATATCATACGCAGGGCAATACCACATAAGGATTGTACGCAATCTGCAAGCAGATTGCGTGCAAAGCCGTTAGGCGTGCCTTATGCGGTATTGCCCTTTATATTATACCATAATTGCTGGTGAAATACAAGCCTTTTTTCTATAAACTGCGAAAAAATCAGCCTTTTCCCTTGTCTAAGTACATATCAGGTATCTCTCCTACGATAACAGTTTCGCTTACGGGATAGTCATAGCTCACCACAATATCAGTAGAGTGTGCAGGAAGAATGGCTGTCATTTCTATGGTCACAGTGAGATAAAGGCTGTATTTTGTCTGATTTATCCCTGCCTCCGTTAAATCGCTTTTAAGCTCTGTTTTTGCCGCACCTATTTGATGAAGCCGCAGCGGTATGTCAAAACCTCTGCCTGTGAGGATATTTATTCCTGAAAGTGTGCCGATGGGTACGCTGAGCTTTGTACCCTCAAGCTGTGAAAGGCTTTCGTTCACAGCTTTTGAAACACTGCTTTGAAGCCTGTTCACAGCGTTCGTATCGCTGTTTATGGAGGTTATCCTGCCGTCAGTTTCGGATATCTTTATATAACTGCTCTGGGGCAGTTTTTCCAGCTCTCTGCTTATGGCCGCATTTATCACGTCAAGTGCCGCCTGCTTGCTCTCAAACTCGCTTATTTCGCTGATGTGCCTTGAAAGCTGTGCAAAAAACACCGTCGTTAGCAGTGCAAGAATAATAACGACAGCAAGAAGTATGTATGAAATTCTGTTCTTGAAAGAACGCTTGTGAACGCTCAAAAAAAATCACCGCCTTTGGCTTATTATATACCAAAATGCGGTGATATGTGATTATTTTACTTTAATTCAACGATAGTTACGCCGTCCTCGCCCTCTCCGTAAACGCCTTTTCTGAATGATTTTACAGACGGGTGGTGTTTAAGCGCACGCCTTATGGCGTCACGGAGAATACCAGTGCCTCTGCCGTGGATTATGGTGAGCATCGTCACTCCTGACATGATAGCGTCAGAAATAAACTGTTCCATTTCATGAACGCCCTCGTCAGCGGCATAGCCCCTGATATCAAGCTCGGTGGATACCTTTCGTGTCATGCGGCTTTCGATGCCGTTTTTAGATACTCCGCCTTTTTTTACAGGCTTTTTGGACTGTTTCTGCGGCTGCTGCTTTTCAATAAGCTGAAGCTTCTTTACATCTATCTTGGTTTTCATTATGCCTGCCTGAATGAAGCACATTCCGCTGTTGTCAGGGGGCGTTATAATGATACCCCTTTTATTTATGTCAACGATAAGCACGCTGTCACCCTTTTTCAGCGGCCTTGGCAGCACATATCCCTCGTTCCTGCTTTCAGAAACAGGGTTAGCCTCGCTGTAAAGCTTGTTCATTGTGGACTTCTGCTTGTGCCTTGCATCAATGGCTTTCTGAGTGAAGTTCGGATTTTCTTTCTCTTTTCTCAGCTTGTCAAGTTCGTCAACAAGTGCCTGTGATTCACGCTGAACACGATTTACGATCTGCTGAGCCTCACGTCTTGCCTTTTCAAGCTCGGCTTCTTTCTGATCGTAGAATTTTTCTTTCTGCTCTGCAAGCTCTTTTCTGAGAGCCTCGCTTTCCACACGGTATTTCTCCGCAAGCCTGTTGTTTTCTTCAAGCTGCATTCTTGTGCGTTCAAGATTGTCTACGATAGTTTCAAACTTTCTGTTATCCTCAGAAATAAGCGATTCAGCGTACTTGATTATATCCTTGTCGATACCAAGACTTTCAGAGATAGCAAAAGCGTTGGACTTACCGGGTGAGCCTATGATAAGCCTGTATGTCGGGTGCAAAGTCTGCACGTCAAACTCGCATGAAGCGTTCTCAACATCAGGAGTGTCGATAGCGTACATTTTAAGCTCCTGATAGTGAGTAGTTGTAACTAGCGTCGCACCGAATATCCTTATGCGTTCGATTATAGCCACCGCCAACGCAGCACCCTCCACAGGGTCAGTGCCTGAACCAAGCTCGTCAAGAAGCACAAGGCTTTCGCTGTCCGCTTCGTCAAGTATGGTCTTTACTCTGCTTATGTGAGAGGAGAATGTAGACAGGTTGTTTTCTATTGACTGCTGGTCGCCGATATCAACGAGCACGTTTTTATATACTGATATCCTGCTTCCGTCTGACGCAGGAATAAGCAGACCACACATTGTCATAAGCGTGAGCAGACCCACAGTTTTAAGCACAACTGTCTTACCGCCCGTGTTAGGACCTGTTATTATCAGGGAGTGATAGTCAGTGCCAATAGAAAAGTTTATAGGCACGACCTTTTTGGGGTCGATAAGAGGGTGACGTGCCTTGTTCAGCACAATAACACCGTCATTGGATATCTCAGGGAGCATTGCTCTCATTTTTGCACCGAGGTTTGCCTTTGCAAAATAAAGGTTAAGCTCTGTTACCGCATTGTAGTTTGAAATGAGCTGGTCTTTCATTTCGGCACATTCCATGGAAAATTCAGCGATTATCCTGTGAATCTCGTCCTGCTCCTGACCCTGCAAAATTCTGATATCATTGTTTGCCTCCACAACTGACATAGGCTCGATAAAAAGCGTTGAGCCTGTTGCGGAGGTGTCATGAACAAGACCGCTGACATTGCCCTTGAACTCAGTCTTTACCGGAAGAACGAAACGTCCGTCACGCATTGTGACGATGCTCTCCTGCAAATATTTCTGAGTGCTCGGGGATTTTATCATCTTGTCAAGGGTCTCTCTTATCTTAAGCCCTGAACGTGTTATCTTCTGTCTTATGCTTCTCAGCTCCGCACTTGCGTCGTCAGAAAGCTTTGTGTCATCTATGATAGCCGTTTCAAGTCGCTGCTGCAGATACTTGTTTGGATAGAGCATTTCAAAGAGATATGAAAGGGAAGTGTCCTTGTTCTCACACTGCTCATACCAGTGGTGAAGCTCATAGGTCTGCGCAAGCAAGCGTCTTATCTGGATAAGCTCTCCAAGAGAAAGCACACCGCCTGCCTCGGCTCTTTTGATGTAAGTTGATACGTCATTTATGTTGTAGAAATTCGGCGTGCCGTATCTCACGCTGAGTTCAAGTGCTTCGGCGGTCTTGCCTGTTTCTTTCTTGACCGTGTAAAGATCAGAACAAGGCTTTATCCCCAAAGCCATTTTTTTCGTTTTTTCGTTGGAGCATTCTTTTGAAAGCATTTCAAGAATTTTGTTCAGCTCCAGCGAATCATAAAATCTTTCGTCCATTATATATACCTCAAAATATGACAATAGGCAAAGCTACGCAATGCCTACAAAAGTCTGTAAAAATCAAGCGACGGAAACTTGCCTTTCAGATTATATCTAACAAACCGCTCTGTAAAAGCGGTCAGCTTTTTCTGATATCTTTCGCTTATCTTGAAAGCAAAAAGCCGCTCATATTCCGTCAGTGCAATAAATCGGACTATGTATAGCATAGTCCTGTCTAATTCAATATCGTAAATGCTGTCAGGATTGTAACAGCATTTGTCACACTCCAAGACCCCTGTTGACAGATTGAAGTGCATAATGTCAGCTTCATACGCCATGCAAACCGAACAGCCAAGAAGCGCAGGCCTTAATCCTGCTTCGCACAGCAGACGAAACTCAAATATAGATTTGAGAAGTTCGTTATCCCTGTCGCCTTTATCGAGAAAATAAAGTGTGTTCAGCGTCAGCCGCATTATCTCGTCACAGCCGCTTTCCTCTGTTCGTATATACATGAGAAGCTCAGAAAAGTAAGAGGCAAGAGCCGTTTTTTTAGGATCGAGCCTGATGTTGTAAAAAAGCTTCTCTGATTCACTGCTGTTGAGAAAAAACATTGATTGGTCTTTAGCGTTTTTTTTTTCTTCAACGCACAGCTTAGAGTATGCAAAAAGCTGCGTTGATGACGCATTTTTCGTGCTTTTCCTGCCACCACGAACAAATATATCTATGACTCCACGCTCTGCTGTGAGGACAGTGACGGATTTGCTTGTTTCGCCCCTGTCATTTTCTCTCAGTATCAGTCCCATAAAGGTCAGCATTGTCAGTATCCTCTTTTCTGTGTGCGGCATATGTGAGATAATCCTCTATCCTGCCGCTTTCAAAGAACTTGTCCCATAAAGTCATGATATTCACCGCCTTACTGATATTATCAGCTTTTTTGGCGGTCATTATAAGCGGAAAAATATGTTGCCTTTATTCCAAACCGAAATTCTTTATCATGCCCTCACGGTTTCTCCAGCCCTCTTTTACCTTGACCCAGCACTGGAGATTTACTTTTATCTGGAAGAAATCTTCAAGGTCAGCTCTTGCTTCCTGACCTATCTTTCTAAGCATAGAGCCGCCTTTTCCAATAAGGATACCCTTGTGTGACTCTCTCTCGCAGTAAATAGTAGCGGTAACGTCAAGTATAGCTTCACCGTTTCTATTTTCACGCTCGTTAAGCTGTTCGATAGTCACAGCTATGCCGTGAGGAACTTCGTCATTAAGGTTATTGAGAGCCTTTTCTCTTATTATCTCAGCCATTATGACCTTTTCAGGCTGGTCTGTGAATTTATCATCAGGGAAGTAGTGCGGACCCTCCACAGCATTCTTTTCAAGATCTTCCATAATAATATCGAGGCCGTCCTTTTCAAGAACGCTCACCGGTACGATATCTATAAAATCAAAAAGCTTTGAATACTCTGCTATCACTGCGATAAGATCCTCTTTGTTTTCAAGAAGATCTATCTTGTTGAGCACAAGTATCACCTTAGTCTTGCCTGTTTTGAAGCCCTTTACAAGCTCACGCTCGTTTTCGGATATTTTCTTTGTGCAGTCAGCCATAAGGATAATAAGGTCAACCCCTGCAACAGACTCGTTCACAGCGTTGAGCATATGCTCGGAAAGCTTGTTTTTAGCCTTGTGCATACCGGGTGTGTCCATGAAAACGAACTGCGTTTCTCCCTTTGTGAGAACACCTGTTATCTTTGTTCTTGTTGTCTGCGGCTTGTCGCTCACTGCGGCTATCTTTTCGCCCACAAGTGCGTTTAGCAATGAGGATTTGCCTGCGTTCGCACGTCCAACAATGGTGACGAACGCATTTTTTGAATTTGCATTTTTCTTGTTCATATATATTTTTCCTTATTTTTTTTATCTTTGTCAGCAGGCGTTTTGAACACCCATACGAGCCACAGTATCACACCTGCGGCTAAAGCTATCCCTAGCCATATGTTTCTTGCAAAATAAGAGGCTATAGCCATAAAAGCATAATAGTCCCAGAATATCCTTATTCCCACAGCCACAGAAGCTACCGCTGCAATGAGAACAGCCCCTGCCGCACAGTCTTTAGCCTTTTTAGCAAGGGAGTTTTTATCTTTACACGCCATATCCACAGCGGCTTCAACAGCCGTGTTCACAAGCTCTAGTGAAATAACAAGTCCTATGCAGATATAAACTGCGGCAGTTTCGGCGGCGCTAAGCCCGTAAAATCGCATTAGCAGTATCACAAGCACTGCAACACCAATGTGAAAACGCATATTGCGCTCTGTTTTTATACAGCTCACAACGCCCTCAAAGGCATAAACAAAGCCCTTGAAGAAACGTCCTATCCCTGTTTTATCTGTGTTCATGCTCGCCTAAGAAAGTGGCGTCACGGGATATGCCCAGATTGCCAAGTATAGCTTCTTCCTTTTCACGCATTATCCTCTCCTGAAGATTGCTTTCTTCATGGTCATAGCCAAGGAGATGAAGCATTGAATGTACTGTCAAAAAGCCTATCTCTCTTTCAAGAGAGTGACCATATATCTCAGCCTGACGGTAAGCAGTTTCAAGGCTTATGACTATATCTCCCAGCAGGTAAGCGCCTGTTTCGTGGTTCATGTCAAAATCACCGTCCTCGCCAAGAGGGAAGCTCAGCACGTCTGTTGAGCGGTCTATGTTTCTATGCTCCTTGTTAAGCTCATGTATCTGCTCGTCATTCACAAAAGATACAGAAACTTCAAAATCATCATTGTGGCCCTCATATTCCAAAACAGCATGGCAACAGCGTCTTACAAGAAGCCTTATGCCAACAGGTATCTTTACCTCTGTCTGGTTGTTGGTTATCATTACTTTTACCTTGCCCATTACTTTTTCACATTCCTTTTTTGTTATATTTTTCATAAGCAAGGATTATGTCCTGCACAAGCTTGTGACGGACAACGTCCTTGTCGGTAAATCTGTTTATTGATATATCGTCAATGCCTTTGAGTACGTTCATTGCCTGAATAAGTCCTGACTTTCTCTGATCAGGCAGGTCTATCTGCGTTATATCGCCTGTTATGACTATCTTTGAGTTGAATCCAAGACGTGTAAGGAACATCTTCATCTGCTCGTGAGTGGTGTTCTGTGCTTCGTCAAGGATAATGAAAGAATCGTCAAGAGTACGTCCTCTCATGTATGCCAGCGGAGCGACTTCGATACAGCCACGCTCCTGCTGTTTAGCGAAAGTGTCAGGACCGAGCATTTCAAAAAGTGCGTCATAAAGCGGTCTGAGATATGGGTCTACCTTACATTGCAGGTCGCCCGGAAGAAAGCCCAGCTTTTCTCCTGCTTCAACCGCAGGACGTGTGAGGATTATCTTCTCCACCTCGTGCGCCTTGAAAGCTTTTACCGCCATTGCCACCGCAAGATAAGTCTTGCCCGTTCCCGCAGGACCAATGCCCATGACGATAGTCTTTTTCCTTATTGCTTCAACATATCTTTTCTGACCGAGAGTTTTGGGCTTGACGAGCTTTCCGCTCACCGTTACGCACACGCCGTCATCAGACATATGCTTTATCTCATACTGCTTGCCCTCACGCACAAGTGTGAAAACATATCTTATAGTCTGCTCAGTGATAGCCTCGCCCTTGTTGATAAGAGCAATGAGGCTATTTATAGCTTCCGAGGCATTAAATACGTTCTCCTCATCGCCTGTTATCTTGATATCGTCACCTCTGCCGAGAATCACAACATTATACTCTTTTTGGATAAGATTAACATTCTCGTCATAATTGCCGAAAAGGCTGAGTACAGTTTCCATTCTGTCCACGCTGATAAGTTTTTCCGCCATTAGCACAACTTCCTCTTTTTTTGTTCTGATATACCTATTATACAAAGCTATTATATCACATTTTTCCTCTGATTGCAACAATCTCAGTAAGATTTAACACTTTTTTTATGCACCTTTTCACACTTTTTGATCATTTCTTAATAAAAAATTCCACCTCTCTGCAAAGCTCGCCATATAGGGTGTATGTTACAGTAGCGGTTACTCCGTTTTCTGTCACATTATCCTCCACTTGCCGGTCTTTTATCTCATAGTCTGAGAGAAAATTTTCCTCATATAAATACGCCTTTTCATGAACGGCGTCAAGTGCCTGCTGTTCTGTCAGGGTGTCTTGTGAAAATTTATACTCTTCAAGTTCGCATGTGGTTATGCCAAAAGGCATTTCAAGTCCGAAAAGCGACAGAGGAGAATATCTCTGCTCATTTTTCCAGTAACCCTCAGGCTTTGAGAAAAAAAGAGGGATATCAGCGTCAAACACAGTGAAAAAACGCTTTGTATCTCTCTTGCCTGTCGTCTTTTCTGCCTTGTCCTCAAAGGGCTGTGTGAATGTGACAGTGCGCTCAAAAGTGCCTATTATCTTACCCTTTGAGCGTGCATAGCTTGTCTTTGTTTCAACGTTTTCCTTGCCGTCTATCCAGCTTGATTTTGACGTGACTATCTCACCGCCTACAACGATATCGCCCTTTGTCACACCGCTTCCCACAGGTATCTTTAGCTGTCCGTCATAAACCTCGACTTTTTCGATAACTCCGTTTTCGCAGGCAACAAGATTTGAGGGATAGCGGTTTGACTCACGCTTTGTGTCACCTTCAGTTTCGATAACGTCGATTATCAGCGTGTCACCCTTGCGTGTTATGCCTGCCCATGATATGCCCTCCACTTTTTGCTTTAACGCACGTTCTGTGACTATAAGGTCAATGCTTGGGATATAAGTTCCGGTTTCAACGCCCTCCTCTTTAAGCACCGACATAATGCCTTTTCTGATATTTTCATCATCACTGAGTATGTCAAACCTCACCACCACGTTTGATAGATAGAAGCACGAAAGCATGACAGCCGCAGTGCCTATGACAAGTCCTCCTCTTCCGAAAAAACGTTTTGCAAGAACAAAGCTTCCGTGACGTTTTGTGGCGGTGTATTCAAGCCCAAGTTCATCGCATAGTCTTTCAAGTGCCTTACAGTGTTCCGCAGGCATACGCAAAGTGAGCTTTCCGTTCTTTTCACACATTTTGCTAACGGGAAGCTTTTTTGACATTATCCTGCGGAAAAACCTGGTGAAGCTGTCACCTGTGATAACATAATCTATATAACCGAAAATCATTATCCTCTCTCCCTGATACTTCTTGACACTAGCTTGACCGACTCTATTTTTCCTCTTATCTCCACGCTGTCGGAGCAGAAATTTGACATTGTTAGTCCGCTGCCCCATATCTCTATTTCAAAAGAGCCTGTCAGCACCTTTGCCATTATCTCACTGCATTCCACTATCTGCTTGCAGTTTTCGATAACGGCGGCTCTGTCGTCAGTTATGCTTATGTATGAGCTTAGTGCGGTCAATTCTTTTGTCATGCCGAAAAAGCTTAAAAATGGTATCTTCTTCATTTTTGCGTCCTCCGTTCATTGTCTTATGCTTAATTATATTATTAGACAGACTGACATATACTTAAAAAGTAAAAGTAGGGAGGTAATAAAAATGTTGAAAAGACTTGCAAAGGAGCTTTGCGTATACATACTTGCGGGGGTGGTCATATGGTTCTGCATTATCACCATATCAGGGGGCGAGAGCGTAAAGCTTGGTATCTCCGAAGCTGTTGACCGCTGTATGAATATCATAATTCCGTCGCTGTTTGTTTTTATGGCTCTGTCGCAGATACTTGTTTCAAGTGGGCTTTACTACTGCGTTTCAATGCCTTTTTATCCTATATCGAGATTTATAATGGGCATACCGCCTCAGCTTTTCTTTGTATTTCTTCTTGGCAATACCGCAGGCTATCCTGTGGGAGTAAAGCTTCTTTCAGATCTGTGTCAGAGAAAGATAATATCCCAGCGTACTGCAAAGATAATGTCCTGCTTTTGCTGCTGTGGAGGGCCTGCCTTTTATTCTGGTACAGTGGGTCTTGCAGTGTTTGGTTGTACAGGAGCAGGCATTGCAGTGTTCGTATCCATACTAGCGGCAAATTTTCTCACTGCACTTGTTCTCGGCAGAGCTATAAATGAGGATAAGAAAACATCAAAGTCGACTTTCAGACTTGACGGCAGAATGTTCACCGACAGCGTTATCTCAGCAGGAAAGTCACTTTTTGTTATCTGCGTTATGATAGTCTTTTTCGGAGCGTTTATGTCCTCTCTTGAATACTGCGGAGCGTTCAGCTTTCTGAAAGATGCGTTTTCACTGTCGGAAAACGGACTTGTGCTTGTTAAAAGCTGTCTTGAAATAACCTCTCTCACTGAGCTTTCGGGAAGTCCATTTTATCTTCTGCCATTTATAGCCGCTGTATGCTCCTTCGGTGGTCTGTGTGTGATCATACAAATATCTGCACTTGGCGTGGATTTCTCCCTTGTGCCGTTTTTTATCTCACGTTTGACATCAGCATTTTTGTCTGCTGTCATATGCCGTTTTATCTATCCTTTCTTTATTCCTGATTCAGTTTTGACTTCTGTTACAAATAATGTTAAATTCGTCAAAGTGAACAATTTTGTTCCCTCGTTTTGCTTGATTATGATGATTTTATTACTAACTTTAAAGAAAAGACTAGCATTTTCTAAAACAGTATGATATAATTAATAACAAATGAAAAAAGATTAACTTATCTTAAAGGAGTTGTATAAATCATGGCAAAGAAGAGCTATTTTGGTAACAGAATTTCACCGTCATGTTCTTACTGCCTTTTCGGCAACAGATCAAGAGAAGGAAATAAGGTCCTTTGTGAGAAGCAGGGTCTGGTAGACGCTGATTATAGCTGTAAGAAGTGGGTCTATGATCCTATCAAGCGTGTTCCAAAGAAACAGCTTAATATTCCAAATCAGGAAGACGATGTTATCTGATACATAAAATATGCCGTACATTTTTTGGTGTACGGCTTTTATATTGCAAAAAGATCCGCAGAGCGTTTTGTTTCGCCCTGCGGATCTTTCTATCTTATATCCTTATATCTTTTTTATCTTCGTGTAATTTGCCATTATCTTCTTTGTGCCACGATTATCGAATGCTATCTCAACAAGAGTATCGTTGGCCATAGGTTTTGAACTTAAAACAGTGCCTTCACCGAATATCTTGTGCAAAACTCTGTCGCCTGGTGCGAAAGTTTCAGTATTAACAGAAAAATTGCTCTTATCAGCCTTTCGCTGAGCCAATTGCTGTTGCAGGCTCATGCTGTGAGGCTTTTCATAGCCGTTGAGATAAGGTGAAGCCTTTGTTTCCTCGGCTTGCTTTTCTATGCAATCGGCAGGAAGCTCTTTTATAAAGCGTGATATCCTGTTTCTGTCAGTGCGACCGTAAAGCATACGTTCCTCTGCGTGGGTAAGATAAAGCTTTTCCTTTGCTCGTGTCACCGCAACATAGGCAAGTCTGCGTTCCTCTTCCGTGTCAGCCTCCGATTCAAGACTTCTTGATGACGGGAAGATGTTGTCCTCCATGCCTACCACGAAAACTATGGGGAACTCAAGACCCTTTGCAGAGTGCATTGTCATAAGCACAACATAGTCAGCGTCAGAGTCGAGATTGTCAACGTCAGTGTAAAGTGATATTTCCTCCAAAAATCCCGACAGCGACGGCTCGTCAGCATTTTCTTCGTAGCTTGACATGGTGGATTTAAGCTCGTTGATGTTTTCAAGACGTGTAAGACCCTCGTCGCCCTGCATTTCAAGATGACGCTTGTAGCCTGTCATATCAAGAAGCTTGTCCAAAAGCTCCGCAAGTGGCAGAGTGTCAGAAAGCTCAGTAAGCTCTGAGAGCATATCGCCCACAGGCATAAGCTGTTTTGAACGCTTTACTAGCGGTGCAAGCATATCGGCTTCCTGCATGATGTGGATAGGTGAATCCCCAAGGTCTGAGGTTATCTGCTCAAGTGCGTTTACAGTGGCTTCGCCGATACCACGTTTCGGCTCGTTGATTATTCTTCTCAGACGGAGAAAGTCAAAATGGTTGTTTATTACAGAAAGATAAGCAAGTATATCCTTTATTTCCTTTCTGTCATAGAATTTCAGACCGCCTATTATTTTATATGGTATTCCACTTTGTATGAACGTCTGCTCCAAAGCGTTCGATTGTGCGTTCATTCGGTAGAGAATGGCATGGTCATTGTATTTTCTGCCCTTGTTTATGTCCTCAAGAATGGTGTCAGCCACGAATTTTGCTTCACTGCGCTCGCTTGAAGCCTTGTATACTGTTACCTTTTCACCATCACCCGAAGCTGTCCACAGATTTTTGCCCTTTCTGCCCTGATTGTTACTTATAAGCTGATTTGCGCAGTTAAGAATGTTCTGCGTTGAACGATAATTCTGTTCAAGCTTTATAACATCAGTGTCAGCATTGCAGTTGAACTGCTCCTCGAAGTTGAGGATATTCTCGATAGTCGCACCACGGAACTTATAGATACTCTGATCGTCATCACCTACAACGCATAGATTGTGGAATTTCTGGGACAGCAGCGAAACAAGTCTGAACTGAGCCTTGTTGGTGTCCTGATACTCGTCTACCATTATATACTTATACAAGTTCTGATAGTGGTCGAGGACGTCAGGAAACTGCTCAAAAAGCTTGACTGTGTGGCAGATCATGTCGTCAAAGTCCATAGCGTTTGCGGCTTTGAGCTTCTTCTGATAGTGCTTGTATACCTTGCCTATGGTCAGATTACGATAATCTCCTGCCGCTGAGGCGATGTATTCATCAGGCTCTTGGAGCAGGTCTTTAGCGTGGGATATCTCGCTGAGTATCGTTCTCGGTGGAAACATCTTCTCGGATATGCCAAGCTCTCTTAATATGCTTTTTACAGTTCTCTGAGAGTCGTCAGAATCATAAATGGTGAAACTGCTTGAAAATCCAAGCTTGTCACATTCACGCCTGAGTATCCTTGCGCAGGCGGAGTGGAAAGTCGCCGCTGTAATGCCTTGACCTGCCTCTCCCAACATTCCTGCAAGACGTTCTTTAAGTTCGCCTGCCGCCTTGTTTGTGAACGTGATAGCAAGTATGCTCCACGGCTTTATGCAGTCATATGCCACAATGTCTGCGAGGGTAGAAGCGTCATTTGTCTTGCCGTCAATGTAGTCTTTGAGAAACTGTATGTCCTGCTCAGAGGGCGTGCCGTAGGTCTGCTCTGTGTTGTATGCGTTGCCGAAATATATCATGTTTGCGATGCGGTTTACCAAAACAGTGGTCTTACCGCTTCCTGCTCCTGCCAGTATAAGGAGAGGTCCTTTTATTTTGAACACAGCCTTGCGCTGTTGATCGTTCATTCGTGAAAAATATTTTTCAAGTGCTTTTCTTTTAAGAGCCGTAAACTGCTCCATTATATACACCTCCGTAAAATTTCTTTTATGCCGTATCCTACATTATAGCATATTTTTTCTATCTTGAAAAGGGCGGCAGCAAATTTTTTTCGCATGAATAACAGTGGTTATGTTTTCCAATAATACATTAAATCAAATGTTATGAACGGAGGAACATATATGAAAGCTGTTGTTTTATGCGGAGGACGTGGAGAAAGATTGATGCCCATGACAGACAGGCGACCTGCGGCTCTTCTGAGATTATGCGGAAAAGAAATTCTGCTTTTTACTCTTGAAATGCTGGAGAAAGCAGGCTTTGAAGAAGCTGTTCTTGCGGTGGGCTATGGCTCTGAACAGGTAGAAAGGCTTCTTGATGAAAAATACTCAGGTAAGATAAAGCTCCATATGATAAACACCGCAGGCAAAAGCACTGTGCAGGCTGTTAGAACAGCAATGTGCGATGAAACAGAAATTCTTGCCGTGGAATGTAACTGTATATGCACTCACCCTCTTGATGAGATTATAAAAGTTCATTTGAGCCACGATACCTTTTGTACGGCTCTGACTTATGATACTGAAAACAAACCTGCTGGCATATATATAGTGAAAAGAGAGCTTTTTGATAGTCTTAATTCTGAAAAGCCTATGGATATGACGGAGGATATAATCCCCGAAGCTGTGAAAAGTGGCGAAGCTGTCCTGCTTGACGGAAAAGGCTATTATAAAAGGATAACCACGCCTGAGGCTTTTCTCGATTGTCAAAGGCATATGCTTTACAACGAAAATATGTCACAAAGGCTGACGGAAAATAATTTCAGCGGTGCGGCAATAGGTGAGCCTGTTTATATAGGTGAGAACGTTTCTGTCATGTCAGGGTCGGTCATAGAAAGCGGAAGCGTCATAGACAATAACGCTGTTGTAAAGGGCGGCAAGGTGAACGGATATGTTGGCATAGGCTCGGTGGTGTCTGAACGCTGTGATATAAACCGTGCAGTGGTATGCCGTGGGGCTGTCCTTGACAACGGTGTGAAGTGCGGTGAATATTCCGTCATAGGAGAAAAGGCTCATATCGCAAGTGAAGCCGTCATTGAAAAAGGCGTGGGCATATGGTCCGGAAAAACTGTTGAAAAGGGCGCAAGGCTTTATGAAAACGTGAAAAGATCATCTGACAGCCGACTTGTCATAGACGAAAACGGCGAGTGCAGTTTGTGGGGCGGTGAAGCCACAGCGCAAAAGGCTATGCTTTTTGGACTTTGTGCCGCAAGCGCTGCAAAAAAAGGCGGAAGTATAGTGACAGCCTATGGCTCTGACGAAAGCCTTTTACTCAAACAAGCCCTTGACTGCGGCATATGTCAGGCAGGAGTGAACGTGTACAGTATAGGCAGAGCAGGCATTTCAGAGCTTTCTTATGCTGTGAACAGATTTGGCGGAGAGTTCGGCATACTCATAGGCGCAAACATTTCAGGTCACGCAAGGCTTATTTCGGTTGGGGGAATGTTGCCTGATGAAAAGCTTCTTGACCGCATTGGAAGCATAGCTGACGACAGAGCTTATCGCAGTGTGGGACTTTCTCAGACGGGTTGTGTGACAGATTTTTCAGCGGTGAGGGAGATATACGTCGAAGAGCTTGAAAAAATACTCCCTGACCGATTAAAAGGCGTAAATGTGGATATCCGCACATATGATGTTAGAAAGGCAAGCATTGCAGACAGACTTTTTCACGGCAGAAACGATATAGACGGTGAGCGTATAATATTCAATCTTTCCGCAGACGGCACAAAAGTATCAGCTTACAGTGAGGAAACAGGCTATGTCATGTGGGAAAAGCTGGTGGCAATGTATGCAGGGGTGTGCTTTGAAAAGGGGCTTGCGGTGACATTGCCTGAGAATTTCCCCTCTATTGCCGATGCCACTGCTGAAGACCACTGTGGCAGGCTTTACCGATACAAAAGCAATGCTGACATAGCAAAGGACGTTGCCGTTTCGACCCATAATATGTTTGCCTATGACGGACTTTACCTTGCGTCAGCGGTGACGTCTTATCTGTCAGAGCAGGGGATAACGCTAGAAAAAGCTCTCTGTGATGTGCCTGACGCATACACTTCAAGCCGATTTGTGGGCATAACAATGAGCCGTGAAAACAAGGAAAAGATATTTTCAGAGCTTGGCTGTTCGGCAGAGGGTGAGATAACAATGGGCAAGACACACGCAGTTATCAGACCGCTGAGGGATAAAAAAGGTATAACAGTGTTTGCAGAAAGCGTGAGCTGCGAGCAGGCGGCTGCCTTTTGCGAGGATATAACAAGCAGGATAAAGGGCATATTCAGATAAATGTAATAAATTGCTATTGACATTGAGACGAAAATGGAGTACAATATAATCAGATATTTTTGTTCGGACAAAGGCGGCTCATGCCGCTGTATTTAAACTGCGTTCATCACACCATTTTGTCTTTCTTTGAGGCTTTAAGCGTTTTTACAGCACATGATAATAAAGCCCAAACGCAGCGGTATATTGAATCTAAACGGAAAAATCGAATATTATTTGAGCATGATAAAATGCAGCAGGAAGGAGATAATTGCTCCTGCCGTATGTTTGTGCTGCTTTTTTGCGGCATTTTGTGCCTTTGAAGGCTTAAAAGCGGAGTACAGCAGGGCAAAGTACATTATTTTATGAACGAAAAGAACAACACATTAAAAAATCCTACACAAAAACGTTTTTTCAGAAAAAAACAGAATAAGAGCGAGATACCTCTGGCTCAGGCTTCAAAAGAGCTTGACCGTGTAAAAAGTCAGAGAGCTTCGGGCAGTGTGAAAAAAACGCTTCAGCCGAGAAATGAAACTCCACAGAGAAAACCGCAGAACACTCAGCAAAGACGTTCAAGACCTGCGGCGAACAGAGTGAAAGAGCCTGTAAGAAGAACGCCTGTGAAGATAATCCCTCTTGGCGGTCTTAACGAGATAGGAAAGAATTTCACTGTTATCGAGTGTTCAAACGATATGTTCGTTATCGACTGCGGATTGGCTTTTCCTGACAGTGAAATGCCTGGAGTTGATATCGTTATCCCTGATTTCTCATACGTCGAGAAAAATCAGGAAAAGCTCAGGGGCGTTGTGCTTACACATGGTCATGAGGATCATATAGGCGGTCTGCCGTATTTTCTGAAAAAATTCAACGTGCCTGTTTACGGCACAAGGCTTACGCTTGGTCTTGTTGAGGGCAAGCTGAAAGAGCATGGGCTTCTAGGAACTGTAAAACTCAACGTTGTAACGCCAAGACAGACAGTTAAGCTTGGCTGTATGGCGGTGGAGTTTATAAGGGTAAATCACTCTATCCCTGATGCCGTGGGAATGGCTATCCATACCCCGGCTGGTGTGCTTATCCATACTGGCGACTTCAAGGTAGACTATACACCTATCGAGGGCGGTATAATCGACCTGCCTAGATTTGCAGAGCTTGGAAACAAGGGCGTTTTGGCACTTATGGCTGACTCTACAAACGCTGAAAGACCCGGCTATACCATGAGCGAGCGCAAGGTGGGCGAAAGCTTTGTGAAGCTTTTCAACAAGGCTGAGGGCAAGAGGATAATCATTGCCACTTTCGCTTCAAACGTTCACAGAGTTCAGCAGATAATAAATAACGCTGTCACACACGGCAGAAAAGTGGCTGTGTCAGGCAGAAGTATGGTGAATGTTATCTCAAAGGGCATCGAGCTTGGCTATCTTAAAGTGCCTGACGGTGTGCTTGTGGATATTGACACTATATCGAGATATGCACCTGAAAAAATGGTCATCGTCACAACGGGAAGTCAGGGCGAGCCTATGTCGGCGCTTACAAGAATGTCGGCAAACGAGCATAGGAACGTTACTATCACTCCTATGGACTTTATCATAATCTCGGCTAATCCTATCCCCGGCAATGAAAAGTATGTCACAAAGGTAGTAAACGACCTTATGAGATTGGGTGCAGAGGTAATATACGAGTCAATGTACGAGGTGCACGTTTCAGGACACGCTTGTCAGGAAGAGCAGAAATTGTTGCTTTCTATCACAAAGCCAAAGTTCTTTATCCCTGTACACGGTGAGTATAAACATCTTATGAAGCACAGAGATACGGCGCTTTCTGTGGGAATCCCTGAGAGCAATATAATCATTGCTGATATAGGCAACGTTATCGAAACAGACGGCGTTGATATGAAGATAACAGGACAAGTGCCTGCTGGAAAGGTGCTTGTGGACGGTCTTGGCGTTGGCGACGTTGGCGCAATAGTTCTCCGTGACAGAAAACATCTTGCTCAGGACGGACTTATCATTGCCGTGGCAACTATCGACAGGGCTTCGGGAGATATCCTTGCAGGGCCTGACGTGGTTTCAAGAGGCTTTGTGTATGTAAGAGAGAGCGAGGAGCTTATGACCGAAGCTCAGAAGCTTCTTACCGAAACACTTCAGGATTGTCTTGACAGAAATATGAAGGATTGGAATACCATAAAGGGCAGAATGAAGGACAATCTTTCGGACTTTATTTTCACAAAGACAAAGAGAAGTCCTATGATTTTGCCGATAATAATGGAATTATGACCGCCTGTCAACAGTGCGGCTGTTTATAGAAATGCAGGAGCTTTAAAATGAAAAGTAACAACGGATTACAGATCATAATAAGAATAACAGTGTGCGTTACCATGCTTTCGTCACTTATAGGCGCTTTTATGCTGCATTCTACCCCGTCTCACAGAGAGTCGGGCAGTGTGCTTATCCTAGTGTCTGTGGCGGCGGCTGTATTGTGGGTGCTTGAAGAAGTGGTTTTCCACAATCACACTCGCAAGTATGTGGCAAAGCTTTCCACGATGATCTCAAAGACGGAGAGAGATTCTCTCCTGAATTTTCCTGCTCCTGCTATAATAATCGACAGCGAAAACGTCATCGTGTGGTATAACAGACTTTTTGGCAGACAGGTCTACTCTGAGGAGGAAGCCTACGGAATCGACCTCACAGAGCTTATGAATATCGATATGGATAAGATATACACCTCTGACGGCGACCTTGTGTGCACAAATTCTCATTTTTATAAGGCGAAGGCTATACATACCGATGCAAACGGTGAGCTTTCAATGGTCTATTTCAATGACGTTACCGATTATGTGGAGCTTGAATATGAGTTCAGAATGTCCCACAAAGCGGTAATAATCATAACTATCGATAACTTTGACGAGCTTATGTCAAATATCAGAGAGAGTGAAAAGGCTCACGTTGTTGTTGAGATAGAAAAGCTCATAGAGGAATTTTTGGAGAATACTACTGCGGTGTCAAAGAAAGTAGCAAGCGACAAGTTCTATGTTTATATGGAGGAACGCCACCTTGCACCTATAATCGAGCAGAGATTTAAGATACTCGAGCAGGCAAGAAAAATTGCTGTTGGCGAGCGTTCTAACCTTACATTGTCCATAGGTGTGGGCAGAGATGGTGCAAACCTTGCGGAGAGCGAGAAGTTTGCAAAGCAGGCTCTCGAAATGTGCCTTGGACGTGGCGGAGATCAGGCGGCTGTCAAGGAGGACGGTGAGTTCAAGTTCTTCGGCGGCATTTCTTCTGCACCTGACAAGAACAATAAGACCCGTATCCGTATGGTGGCAAAGGCTATGCTGGAGCTTATCTGCAATCACGATAAGGTGCTTATAATGGGTCACCGATTTGGCGATCTTGACAGCGTAGGCTCTGCAACAGGCTTCTGCTGTGCTATCAGAAACATGGTAAAAGAAGCTTACGTTGTGGTAGACCCTGAGCAGAATTTGTCAAAAACGCTTATAAATTATATAAATGAAAATGAGTCGGAGCATTATTACATAACTCCACAGGAGGGTCTTGAAAGACTTGACGATAACACGCTTCTTGTGGTAACTGATACCCATAACCCTGCACTGGTGGAGTCAAAGGAGATACTTGCAAGGGCGAAAAATGTGGTAGTTATCGACCACCACAGAAGAATGGTGAACGGTATCGAGCCGACTATAATGTCGTTCTTAGAGCCGAATGCGTCATCAGCCTGCGAGCTTGTGACCGCTCTTATCGAGTATTTCGGTGAGGATTCCAATATCACAGTCCATGCGGCGGAAGCTCTGCTTGCGGGAATAATGCTGGATACAAAGAATTTCATTATGAAAACAGGCGTAAGCACTTTTGAAGCGGCAGCATTTTTGAAGAAAAAGGGCGCTGATACCATAGCTGTCAAAAAGCTTTTTGCAAACTCTATCGAGACTTATCATCAAAAATCGTCGCTTATAAACAGTGCTCACCTTTATAAAGAGTGCGCAGTGGCTTATACAGAGGAAAGCTTCTCTGAAATAAGGATAGCGGCTTCACAGGCGGCAGACGAGCTGCTTGGTATAACAGGTGTAAAAGCTTCGTTCGTTATCTATGAAACGAACGGTGTGATAAATATCTCTGCACGAAGCATGGGTGCTTGTAATGTGCAGATCGTCATGGAGTCTTTGGGTGGCGGCGGTCATCTTACTATGGCGGCAACTCAGCTCAACTGTTCAATGAATGAGGCGAGAAAACGCCTTGCAGACGCCATTGACGAATACTGGGAAAATAATTCGCAGGAATAAAAAAAGAAAGGCAGAGTGAATAATATGAAAGTTATTTTGTTAAAAGATGTAAAGGGTTCAGGCAAGCAGGGAGATATCATCAACGTTGCAGACGGATATGCAAGAAATTTTCTTATCGGAAAGGGTCTTGCACTTGAAGCTACAGCTAAAAACCTTAATGACCTTGCAGGCAAAAAGGCTTCCGCTCAGCACAAGATAGATGTTGAAACAGCCGACAATAAAGCTATCGCAGAGAAAATAAAGGATAAGGAAGTTCTGGTAAAGGCTAAGGCAGGCCAGGGCGGAAAGCTCTTTGGCGCAGTTACAGCAAACGTTATTTCAGATTGCCTCAAGGCTCAGTATGGCGTTGTTATCGAGAAGAAGAAGATAAATCTTACAGCCGAGATAAAGGCTTTCGGTGACTATACTGCACAGATAAAGCTTACTCATGGCGTATCATGCAGCATTAAAGTAAAGGTCGTTGAGGAGTAATCATGGCTGATAATTTCCGTGGGCTTACCACAGGAGCGACCCTTGGCAGGGAGCTGCCCTTTTCTCAGGAGGCTGAGGAAGCCGTTCTGGGAGGAGTTCTTCGTGATCCTTCGGTGCTTCCGAAGGTCATTGAGATACTAAAGCCTGAAAGCTTTTATCGTCCACAGCACCAGCAGCTTTTCACCATAATAGTGAGAATGTTCACCACAGGCAGCAAAGAGGACCTTATCACGGTAATTAATGAAGCCGTCACAATGGGTGTTTTTGAAACGTCTGCAATGGCTAAGAATTATCTTCTTGGTATTATGGAAATGGTGCCGTCAACGGATAATATTGAGAGCTATTGCAAGATAATCGAGGAAAAAGCAAGAGTAAGGTCGCTTATAAATGCCGCTAATCAGATCCTTGAAAAGGCATATGACGGCGGTGAGGATTCTCAGACGCAGCTTGACGCTGCCGAGCAGTCTATATTTGAGATAAGACAGGGCAGAGATGTTCAGGGCCTTACACGAATAAGCGACGTTATCGTTGATACATTCGAGCATTTGCAGGAGATATCAGGTCCTGACGCAGGCGAACATCTTGGCGCAAAGACAGGCTTTGGTCAGCTTGACGCAATCACAACAGGTCTTAACAGAACTGACCTTATCATTATCGCTGCACGTCCTGCAATGGGAAAATCTGCATTTGCACTTAATATTGCGGTGAATACCTGCAAGGCGACAAAGCGTGACGTTGTTATATTCTCTCTCGAAATGGGTAAGGAACAGCTCGTGTCCCGTATGCTCGCTTCAGAGGCGCTTGTTAATAATACCCTGCTTAGGTCGGGCAATCTTGAGCCTTCCGATTGGGAGAAGATAGCAGGTGCGGCAGATACGCTGTCACAGCTTCCTATATATTTTGATGACGGTGCAGGCTGTACAGTGCCGCAGATGAAAGCAAAGCTCAGAAGAATGAGAAATCTTGGACTTGTGGTCATCGACTACATACAGCTCATGCAATCAGCTAATAAAAACGCCAGCCGTGTTGAGGCGGTGTCTGAAATAACACGTTCCTTGAAGCTTATGGCTAAGGAGCTTAATGTGCCGGTTATTGCACTTTCACAGCTTTCCCGTAGCTCAGAGAAGCGTGACGATAAAAGACCTATCCTTTCAGACCTGCGAGAATCAGGTTCTATCGAGCAGGACGCTGATATCATCATGTTCCTCTATCGTGACGCTTACTACAGTGACGAGGGCGACAAGTCGGTGGCTGAGTGTATAGTTGCGAAAAACCGTCACGGACAGACAGATAAGGTGCAGCTTGGCTGGATAGGCGAATATACCCTGTTCAGAGGTCTTGATTTCAGGAGAGATGATGAATAATTTTCTTGTAAAGGTAGCTTCTACCATAGAGAAATTTAATATGGCAAATAAGAGCGAACGCTTGCTCGTGTGCCTCTCGGGAGGTGCCGACAGCGTTACGCTCCTTTTGTGTTTATATGAGCTGGGCTATGATGTATGCGCTTGTCATGTCAATCACCACCTCCGTTGTGAGGAAAGCGACAGAGATCAGCATTTTTGTGAAAAGCTTTGCGAGAAGCTTGGGGTCGAGCTGAAAGTGTTTCATGCTGACGTCGTGGGCTATTGCAAGGAACATTCTGTATCTACTGAGGAGGGGGCAAGAAAGCTCAGATACGACTTTTTCGACAGTATAGGTGCAGACAAGATATGCACAGCACACAGCCTTTCGGATTGCCTTGAAACTGCCATATTCAACCTCGCAAGGGGTACAGGTCTGAAAGGTATTTGCGGAATACCGCCTGTGAGGGGAAATATTATAAGACCGCTTATAGATTGTACTCGTCAGGAAATAGAGGGCTTTCTCAAAGAGAGAGGACAGGACTTTGTTACTGACTCCACAAATCTCACTGACGATTATACCAGAAATAAGATTCGCCACCTTGTTGTGCCAAGGCTTGCGGAGCTTAATAGTTCGCTTTTTGGCTCATATTCCATGACAGCTGACAGGCTTAGAACAGACAGTGACTATCTTGAAAGTCAGGGGCTTGAAGCCTTTGAGAAAGTGGTCTTGCCAAAGGGTTATGACGCATTGTGTCTAAGACAGCTCCACGAAAGTGTACGCCGTCGTGCAATAATGCACATTCTTGAGAAAGAGGGGCTTACTGTGAGCCATGACAGTATCGAGGATATCGACAGGCTGATACTTGACGTGGGTAAGGCAAACATCAAGGGCGGAGTCTTTGCGGTCTGCTCAAAAGGTGTGCTCAGCTTTGCAAAGGGCGAGATGCTTGAAAACAGCACTCTCAGGAGCGTTAAGGTAAGCGACGAGGGCGTTTATCAGTTCGGCAATAAGGAGATAGAGTTCAAAATCTATCCTTTTGACGGAAAAATCGCAAATGTTCATAAAAAGTTTGCAAATTGCTGCCTGGATTATGATAAAATAAAGGGTGAGATTGTTGTCGAAAATCGCAGAGAGGGCGAGAAGATACGCCTTGTGAACAGAGATTTTGACAGCGATGTGCGAAAGCTGGTGAACAAGTCCTTCAGACTTGAGGACAGGAGCAGTGCCGTTATCCTAAAAGATAGTCAGGGCGTCGTTTTCGTTGAAGGAAGCGGTGCGGCTGAAAGGGTGAAGATAGACTCTGAAACCGTTAAAATATTGGCTTTTACCATAAAGTGAGAGGACTATCACCCTAAGCTGAAAAGTTTTTTGTGTGAACTTGTATTTTTTCACTTTTCTGTCACATTGATAATATATAATCAGAGAGGTTGTTAGTTAATGAACAATATATCGGTTCTTTATTCTGAGGAAGAGCTTGCATTGTCTGTGAAAAAGCTTGGAGCAGAGATAACTGAAGAGTATAAAGGAAAAAAGCTTCTTGTTGTGTGCGTTCTTAAGGGAGCGTTCGTGTTTACTGCTGATCTTGTAAGAAGTATCGACAACGATATGCAGATCGCTTTTATTACTGCAAAGAGTTATGTTGGCACAAGCTCAACAGGAAATGTTTCAATTTCAGGAGATCATGATTTTATGGGTCTTGACCTGAGAGAGTGGGACGTTTTATTGGTTGAGGATATTCTCGATACAGGAAGAACGCTTTGCGAGTTAAAAAAGAAGTTTGCGTCAATGGGTGCGCCAAGTGTTAAGATAGCTGTTATGCTTGATAAGCCGTCAAGACGTGTTGCAGACATAACACCTGATTTCAAATGCTATGAGATCGAGGACAGATTCGTTGTTGGCTGTGGTCTTGATTATGATGAGAGATATAGAAATCTTCCTTTTATCGGTATAGTTTCCGAATAAGGAGCCAAATATAATACAGAACAAAAGGTTGTGATCGATTGAAAAACAATAATAATGGAAAGACCCTGTTGATCTATCTGCTGGTATCGGTTGCCATAATCTGCGGATTGGTCTATATGCTAACAAGCATGAGCACAAAATCTTCCGACAAAAAATATTCGGAGATAATGGAACAGTTTGACAGCCTGAACGTGTCACAGTTTGAGCTTGACCTTGGCTCTGGACAGCTTAAGTATAAGCTCAAGGGCGAGGATAAGGTATATAGTTATACAGTTCCAAATGTTTCACTGTTTGCAAATGAAGTCCTTGGCGGTGAGGACGCTGAGAACTATCGTAAGAAATATAATACTGAAAATCCAGACGATCCTTTGCAGTATAATCTTATACCGATATCGGATAACAGCTTCTGGCTCAATCTGATACCGACGCTGCTTATGCTGGGCGTTATGATATTCTTCTTTGTTTTCATGATGAAGAATGCAGGCGGCGGAAAGATGTCATCTTTCGGAAAAACAAATGCCAAAATGGCGCCAAGCAGCAAGAAAGCTACCTTTGATGACGTTGCGGGTGCAGACGAGGAAAAGGAAGAACTTAAGGAGATCGTTGATTTTCTCCGTGATAATAAGAAGTATACCGAGATCGGTGCGAGAATACCTAAGGGCGTTTTGCTCCTCGGCCCTCCGGGTACAGGTAAAACGCTTCTTGCAAGAGCCGTTGCAGGCGAAGCAAGAGTTCCGTTCTTCTCTATCTCAGGCTCTGACTTCGTTGAGATGTTTGTGGGCGTCGGTGCTTCAAGAGTAAGAGATCTTTTTGAGCAGGCTAAGAAAAACGCTCCTGCTATCATCTTTATAGACGAGATCGACGCAGTGGGCAGACAGAGAGGCGCAGGCCTTGGCGGCGGTCATGACGAGCGTGAACAGACCCTTAACCAGCTTCTTGTTGAAATGGACGGCTTTGAGGATAACGATTCTGTTATTGTTATGGCTGCAACAAACAGACGTGATATACTTGACCCTGCACTTCTTCGTCCTGGCAGATTTGACCGACAGATACTTGTGGGCTATCCTGACGTTAAGGGCAGAGAAGCTATACTGAAAGTTCACACAAGAAACAAGCCCCTCGCTCCTGACGTTGACCTTGAAACTATTGCAAAATCAACTGTGGGCTTTACAGGTGCAGACCTTGAAAACCTTGTGAACGAGGCTTCGCTCCTTGCGGCAAGAAAGAATAAAAAGGCTATCACCAAAGATGAGCTTGAGGAAGCTTCTATAAAGGTTGTGGCAGGTCCTGAGAAAAAGTCTAAGGTCATCACAGAGGACGAAAAGAAGCTTACCGCTTATCACGAGGGCGGTCATGCACTCTGCACATACTACAGCAAATCACAGGATAAAGTTCATCAGGTATCTATCATACCTAGAGGTCAGGCTGGCGGTTTCACAATGAGCCTGCCTGTCAAGGATAAATCTTATGTTAGCAAGAACGAGATGTACGAAAATATCGTGGTTCTTCTTGGCGGACGTGTTGCTGAAAAGCTGATCCTTGACGATATCTCAACGGGTGCTTCAAATGACCTTGAGAGAGCTACTTCCACAGCTAGAAACATGGTAACACGCTACGGCTTCAGTGACAATCTTGGTCCTGTTGTATACGGTCAGGGCGATCATGAAGTATTTCTTGGCAGGGATTACACTAATACGCCAAGCTATTCCGATAACGTTGCGGCTGAGATCGATAATGAGATAAGAACTCTTATTGAAAGTGCATTTACTGACGCTGAAAAGATACTCAACGAGCATATGGATAAGCTTCATGTTGTGGCTAAGTATCTTATGAAATATGAAAAGGTTGACGGTGCAACATTTGAGAAGCTTATGAATGGCGAGCTTACAGAGAGCGAGTTTATGGGCGAAGCTGATAAAACACCAGAAATCCAGGATACTCCTGAGATAGTTGATGATATTTCAGTTGACGATAATTGATATGGAAGATCAGACGTGTAAAAGCGTCTGATTTTTTTGTGATGTCTGCTTGATTTTGCAGTAAGGATAGTGTATAATAAGGGTAACTGTAAAATGCAGTATAGAACGGAGATAGCAAATGAACTTACTTTTTATCGGAGATGTTGTGGGACAAAGCGGCTGCGATTTTCTTGAAAGCAGAATGTATAAGCTGAAGCGTGAATATGATATAGATGTGACCGTGGTGAACGGTGAAAATTCTGCTCAGGGCAATGGTATCACACCGCAGTCTTACAGACAGCTTCTCAACATGGGGGCTGACGTTGTAACGACAGGAAATCATTCTTTCAGACGACGTGAGGCTGAGGAGCTTTATGACACAAACGAGCAACTTTTAAGACCTGCCAATTACCCTGAGGGCGTTATGGGCCATGGAGTGACTTATATCGATATGTGTCCTTATAAGATAGCCGTGGTAAATCTTATGGGAACGATGTATATGGAAGCAGTGGAAAATCCTTTCAACTATGTTGACAAGCTTCTTGAAAGCATTGATACGCCTAATATAATCGTTGATTTTCATGCGGAGGCAACTTCTGAGAAAAAGGCTATGGGCTTTTATCTGCAAAAACGATGCACTGCTGTGCTTGGCACTCATACCCATGTTCAGACGGCTGACGAAACGATCTTAGGCGGACATACCGCCTATATCACCGATGTTGGAATGACAGGTCCTGAGCTTTCCGTACTTGGGGTAGACAGTGATATAGTCATAAATAAGTTCAAATATCGCACCCCTGTGAGGTTTTCAGAAAGCACCAACGATTGCTTTATAAACGGAGTCGTGGTAAAATTTGATGAAAAATCGGGAAAAGCAACAAATATACAGCGTGTTATTAAGCGATAATAACGAAAAGTATTAATAAAGCTTGAAATTTTATTATGTATGTAGTATAATATAGTGTGTATAATAAGTGGGGTAAATTCTTTGAATTTACTTATGGAGGTATTCAAGTGGAAATTCTAAAGGTTTCTTCAAGGTCTGTCCCTAATTCGGTGGCAGGAGCAGTTTCGGGCGTTATCCGTGACAGCGGTGCAGTTGAGGTACAGGCAGTGGGCGCAGGCGCAGCCAATCAGGCGATCAAGGCTATAGCGATCGCAAGGGGCTATCTTGCACCATTGGGCATTGATCTTATTTGTATCCCTGCATTTGCAAGCGTTTTGATCGACGGCGAGGAAAGAACTGCGATCAAGCTTATTTGTGAAGAAAGATAATAATGCGGCAGCAAGGCGTGTTAAAGTCTTGCTGCTTTTTGCTACAAAGGAGGGGACAGCATGGAAACTGTTTTGCAGACTTATGGGCTTACAAAGCAGTATGGAAGCTTTACAGCGCTGAGCAATCTTGACCTTGCGCTGGAGAGGGGTAAAATTATCGGTCTGCTAGGGCCGAACGGAAGCGGAAAAACAACATTTATCAAGCTTTGCTGTGGACTTATAAAACCTACGGCAGGGGATATACTCATATGCGGAATGCCTATTGGCGTGGAAACTAAAAAAGTGGTTTCCTATCTGCCTGACAGAAATTTCATACCTGACGATATGAAATTAAATGAGATGCTCAGGTTTTTTCAGGATTTTTACAGCAATTTCAATGTAGCAAAGGCTCAGGATATGATGAACAGGCTGGGGATAAACCCTGCGGCAAAGTTCAAGACAATGTCAAAGGGTACAAAAGAAAAGGTGCAGCTTTGTCTTGTTATGAGCCGTGAGGCTGACGTTTATCTTCTTGATGAGCCAATTGCAGGCGTTGATCCTGCGGCAAGAGATTATATCCTCAACACCATAATCTCAAATTACAACGAAAGAGCTGCTGTGGTAATTTCCACCCACCTTATTGCAGATATCGAACCTGTTCTTGACGATGTAGTAATGATACAAAATGGTATGCTAAGGCTGCATAAATCTGTTGACGCTATCCATAACGAAACCGGCAAGTCTGTGGATCAGCTTTTCAGGGAGGTGTACAGATGTTAGGCAAGCTTTTGAAATATGAGCTTAAACGCTCGGCAAGAAAGTTTTTCCCTCTTGTGTTGGGATATATGATAGTTGCACTGATATTTTCTCTTATGCTCCGTTACGGTGAGAGCGTTAAAAGCCCTAATTTTCTGATGATATTCATTGTTGTGAGCATTGCCTATGGTATTGCCGTGGGGGCGTTGTTCACTGTGGGCTTTACCATATCGCTGACGAATTTTCACAAGACCCTTTTCACTGACGAGGGCTATCTTATGCTGACAATACCTGTCAAGCCATATTATCATATTTTCACAAAGTTCATTTCTTCTGTGATATGGTCAGCGGCAAGCATGATCGTTTTTGTGCTTTCGCTGTTGCTTATCGACCCAACAGAGTATCTTGACTCTGTGGGAGATTTTATAAACGCTTTGGGCAACGGCTTTGCTGAAGAACCGCTCACTTCGTTTCTGATATGCCTGTATACTCTGACGCTGTTTGCAGGCTTGCAGATTTTCTTATATTTTGTTATCTCTCTTTCAAACTGTTTCAAACACAAAGTTCTAGTAGGCTTTGCCATAATCTTCGCTTGCAATATGTTATCCTCGATGATAAGCAATCTGGCAGGCGACCTTTCTCTGTGGAATATGCTCTTTATGCCAACGTCACGATTGCCCGATACAGAAGTGGCATTCAACCTAAGACTTGTGTTTATGACAATGTATCAGTTCGCATATATTTTGGCATATTTCCTGTTGACTAACTTTATAATAACACGCAAACATAATTTACAGTAAAAAAAAGGCAGACGATGAGTCTGCCTTTTTTGTGTTGTGATCTTTAGTTAAGTATCCAGATCTGAGCTGAATTTTCAGGCTCAAGGTCAGCAAATGAGAGCTTTCCGCCCTTTGAGTTTGCAAGCACCTTTACATAGTCTGTGGACTCAGTGGATATTCTGAAACGTCTTTTTCCCAGTGCAGTGACCCTGAACTGAACAGGCTTGCCGTCTATTTTCAGATAGTCATAGCCCTTGCATGAAGCGTTTACATATCCGCCGTCGCCTATCTTTAAACCGAATGTGCCGTCCTCTGTAAGACAGACCGTCAGCTTCTGTTCAAGCTCCTTGTCAGGCTTTTCAAGCTGCAATCCCTTAGGAGTAACAGTGAGTACAAGACCTGATATCTCGTTTTTGAATGTGTAAGCCTTGCCGTCAAGTATGTAATTCCCTGCGTCAGCGGTGCAGTCATCATAGAATTTCAGAAGAAGCGCTGTGACATTCTGCTGTGTGACCGGCAGAGTGTTCTTTGCAACGTCATCAAAAGCTCTTGGGTCAAGGTGAGAAATGGTGTCAACGAACTTGCCTGCGTATTTTACAAGCTTGTTTGAAGCCTCGCCAAAGTTATCCTTGCCGTAGTATTTCAGCAGACGCTTGTCGAAGCTGTCGGCTGTGTGTCTTGTGCAGGTGGTGGAAACGTGCTTCTCAAAAGCGTAATGCACGTTGTTTGCCTTGTCCTGATATTTCATATTTGCAACGTGAACAGTGCAGCCCATATCTGAAATAAAATGTGCAGCTCTGCCGAGAACACGCATGGCGTTTTTTATGTCACCGCTTTTGTAAAGAGATACTGCGGCGGTGTAGTTTTCTTCGAGGCAAGTTCTTGCGCTCACTGCAAGGTCGCCGAAGCGGTTGCGGTAATAGCCGTTGGTTTCAGGAAGCTCCTTGCCCTTTGGATTAACGCAGGAGTAATAATGCTTGCCATGACCTTTGTCCATATCGTTCTCCTCGTCAGGCTGTGTGCAGCCCTTGAGTATCTCGCTGTGGTAGTCTTTATAGAATGTCACCTGCTTCTGCTTTTTCTCCTTTTCCAGAAGTGCAAGTGATTTTTTCACAATGTCCTCGTGAGTAGTGCCGCTCCATGCGTACGCTTTGATAGGTCTGAGCCTATAGCATACAGCCAGCGCAACTGCGGCTGTGAGAATTTTTTTCATAACTCTATTTTCCTTTTCTGATATTTTTGTTGTTTTTCTTTTTCCTTACTGAGTAGCCGAACGTGCCAAGCTTTTTACCAAGACCGTAATACTCTCCGTGAGCGTAGGCAAGAAGCCCCGCTTTGTCAAGGCAAAGCTTTCCTTTTTCGTCAAGCAATTCTTTTGCAACGTCAAGCCCCACGATATCCGCAATGAACATATCATGTGTACCAAGGCTCACGACCTCTCTTACTTTGCACTCGATATTCACAGGGGACTGGGCCAGCAAAGGTGCCGATACCTTTGCGGACGGTTCTGCGGTAAGGTGCATTTCCTTGAACTTATCCACTTTTCTGCCGGTTTTCACACCGCACCAATCCACAGCTTTCACAAGCTCTCTGGTAGGCAGATTTATGACGAACTCACCGCTATGAGTGATAAGCTCGTGGGAATATCTCTCAGGTCTGACGGAGATGTAGGTGACAGGCGGCTGAGTGCAAAGAATGCCTGTCCACGCAACTGTGAACACATTGGGTTTATCCATACTGCCGCAGGTAACGAGAGTAGGTGGCAGGGGAGAGGTTATGACGCTGCCTTTCCACTGCTCCTTGGTGTATTTTGTGTACTCCATTATTTCACGCCTTTCTCGTTGTCGAGTCCAAAATTATGTACTCGTCTGTATATTTTGTCATAGTCCTTATAAAGAAGCTGAGTCTGATTTTCAAGAAAATAGTAGTGCTTTATATAAGGCACAAGCAGTACGAGAAACGCAATGGCAAGGGGTATGAGTATCATGACCTGCCAAACTGCAATGGCAATGAACGTCATGACAGTACAAAGTGCAAAAAGCACCGTCACGATAAGATGTATCAGCCGTTCGTGCTGAAAAAAAGCGATATGTTCTTTGTGATAATCAAGGAGCTTTGCAAAGTCGCAGTCTTTATCCTCAAGACAGCTTGCAACAAAACTGCGGTAACGCTTGAAATATTCCGTCATGATATCACCTACAGTTCAATAAACTCAGCGTCTTGTATCTCAAGGTCACGGAGCTTGGTCTTGTATGAATTTTTCTTTTTAAGAGCCGCACGTTCCTGCTCTTTTTTCTTGACGTCCTTTGCAACTGTCATAAGCATTATATTGTCGATAGTTTTATAGTGCTTTGAAACACGCTGAGCAAAGCTTTTGCGCTTTGCAGGCTTTTTCTTTTTGCCGTCAAAAATAATGGCAAGAACAACGGATATCGTCATTGCAATAATAGTTTTCTCTGCATTTGAGTTCACAGAGATAACTCCTTTTTTCATACTATCACCATTCCTTCTGCCTGAGTTTTCCTATCAGGATAACAACATATAAGGCTATTATACTATATTATCCCGAAGATTTCAAGTATTATCTATTAATAAAAAAGTAACGGTGTTATTATGAGAGCTATCGTTTTTGTTGTGCTTTAATGGTCACGGAGATGCTGGACTGTCAAAAAATGAATGCCATATGTATCAAAAAAACTACCGCTTGTGCAGATATCGTTGACTTTTGTTCGGCTTTACTTTAGGCATAAAAATGCCCCCTTTCGTTAGCTTCAATTTCGGCATATTTATATTATACCACATCGTCTAACAAAAGAGGGTCAGTTCAAATTGTGCGAGTTCTTTTTTATGTAGCAGATATATAAAATACAGTTATATTTCAATATAATCCCAAAGCTCGGAAACAAGTTTTTCTGTAAAGCCCTTGCACAAAAGAAGCTCGTTAGGGCTTTCGTAATAGGATATAAGCTCACGAAGTTCTATGACAGCATTCGCCTTGTCCATATCAATTAGCAGCTTGTCTGATATCTCCTGAGCGTCAGCCTTGTTTATGTTCACTTTCTGCCTGACTTTCTCAGTAGTTTCAGCCGTTGTAACAGTTTGCTCCTCTGTGGCCGGAGGCTCTGTTACAGTATCAGCAGGGATTTCTGTTTGAACAGGCTGAGTTTCTGTGACTTTCGTTTTCTGCGGCATATCATGGTAGTCTGCGCTGTCAACATAAAAATAGCCTTTGAGAAGTGCAAGTGTAGAGTCTCCGATGCCGTTTACTTCAAGAAGCATATCCATGTTGCTGATAACACCAACTCTGTCACGATATGCTATTATCCTGTCGGCTGTTACCTCGCCTATGCCGCTCACCGCCATAAGCATTTCCTTGTCAGCCTTGTTTATGTCAGCAGGAAAGCTGTATTTCTCCTTGGTTTCAGCAATACTGCTTGTGACGGCTTTTGATGTCACTGTTTTCTTTGTGGTGTGCGCCTTTGCAGTCTTGCTAATGACCTTTTCACTGCCTGAATTGTCCACCTTGTCAGCCTGAGAGCTGTCAGCAGGCGGTGTGAGTATCACCACATCATCACGCTGTGGTCTGTTAACAAGTGCAGAAGCGATCGCTGCAGTAATGGCGACCGCAACTGCGATCACGCCTGTGAAAAGTTTTAGTCTGCTTGTTTTTGTTTTTGCTTTTGAAGCATCATTTTCTGTCACATTCGATTTTTCGTCTTTGTTGCTGTCTAACTTGCCGTCCATAATTGATTATTTTTCTGCAAGCATTTCGTTGAGATTTTCCACCATTTCTGACATCTTCGCTCTTGTGATGTCCGGAACATTTGCAAATGTAACAAGGGTTCTCAGTGGCATATCTCTTATCATTGCTTCCATCATTTCCTTTGCAGAAGCGCCGAGATCGTCGGAAGCCGTTTCGCCAAAACCGCAGTCTATTTTGCTTAAAATGTCCTCGAACATAGCTCTGCCCTCTGGAATAGAATTTATCTCGCCACAGGTGGTGTTCAAGGTGAAATGCACTGGGAGTTTTGTATCGGAAGATACATAAACAGAAGTCGAAAGCCTGATATCTCTTGAAGAAGAGCCTGCCTCGATAATAAACTCACCATATTCAACGAACCAATCGTGTATATCAGGCTCGTAGTATGCAAATGAACGCTTATCAAGGTGGAACACAGCCTTTTTGGTCTCGCCAGCTTTAAGGAAAAGCTTTTCAAAGCCCTTAAGCTCACGGACAGGTCTGCGAACTGAGCTTTCCTTGTCGGAAACGTAAAGCTGAACGATCTCCATACCGTCTCTGTCGCCTGTGTTTGTTACGTCCACCATGACCGTCAGGGTCTTGTCGTCTTTTATCTCGTTTTCTGAAACAGTAAGATTGCTGTATTCAAAGGTTGTGTATGAAAGTCCGTGACCAAATGGGAACAGTGGCTTTATGCCCTTTTCATCATAATATCTGTAGCCCACGAAAATTCCCTCGGCATAGTCAACATCGTCCATATTTCCCGGGAAATTAAGATAAGACGGATTATGTGAAAGCTTTTCAGGGAAAGTTTCCGCAAGCTTTCCGCTAGGGTTAGCTTCGCCAAAAAGCAGAGCCTTTTCAGCAGTGCCGATGTTCTGTCCGCCAAGATACATTTCAAGTATTCCCTTCACCTTATCTACAAAAGGCATTTCAACAGCCGAGCCGTTGTGGAGAACGATAATAACGTTCTCGTTTACCTTAGCAACTTCATCAATAAGCTTGAGCTGACAATCAGGCATTCTCATATGCTTTCTGTCAAAGCCCTCAGACTCAAAGCTTTCGGGCAGACCTGCGAAGATAACGGCAACATCGCTGTTCTTGGCAAGCTCCACAGCTTCATCAAGAAGCTCGTCAACAGTTTCGTCACGGTCTGTGACGAAGCCCTGTGCGTATGTAATATTATCCATGCCCTTGACAGCTTCAAGAGCAGAAGTTACCTTAAATGAATTTATGTGAGAGCTTCCGCCGCCCTGATAACGTGGCTTGTCGGCAAATTCGCCAATGAAAGCTATCTTTGCAGACTTGTCAAGCGGCAGTATCTTATCATCATTTTTGAGCAGTACCGCACATTCGGACTCTATCTTGCCTGCAAGTTCATGCTGTTTTTCTTTATCCCACTTTGTTGCAGGGGCATAGCCGTCCTCGGCTTTCTGAATAAGCGTAAGCACGTTTCTCACAGCCTTGTCAAGGTCTTTCATTGAAAGCGAGCCGTTGTTTACGGCTTCTATGATAAGCTCGTCATTTTTGCCGTTGCTGGTAGGCATCTCAAGGTCAAGACCTGCGGCAACGCCAAGAGGTCTGTCATCAACTGCGCCCCAATCGCTAACTACAAGTCCATCATAGCCCCATTCGTTTCTGAGTATATCAGTGAGCAGAAGCTTGTTCTGCGAGGAATATTCACCGTTTATGCGGTTGTATGAACACATCACTGTCCAAGGCTTTGCTTCCTTGACTGGTGTTTCAAAGGCACTTAAATATATCTCATGGAACGTTCTCTCATCAACGTTGGCAGAATAGCTCATACGTCTTGTTTCCTGATTGTTCATGGCAAAGTGTTTAAGGGAAGTTCCTACGCCCTTGCTCTGAACGCCCTTTATGTGTGCTGTGGCAAGCTGTGAAGCAAGATAAGGGTCTTCTGAGAAGTATTCAAAGTTTCTGCCGCAAAGTGGTGAACGCTTTATGTTACAGCCAGGGCCAAGTATAACGGAAACGTCCTCAGCCTGACACTCCTCGCCAAGAGCCTTGCCGAGAGTTGTAAGCAGCTTTCTGTCAAAAGAGCAGGCAAGTGCGCAGGCACATGGGAAGCATACCGCCTTGATAGCTTCGTTAGGATTGTCTGTATCATCACGCATTTTTCTAAGTCCGTGAGGGCCGTCAGACACCATTATGCTTGGTATATCCAGCCTTTTTATTTCCTCAGTGTGCCAGAAGTCAGAGCCTGAGCACAATGAAGCTTTTTCTTCAAGTGTAAGTTCCTTCAAAATCTTGTCTATGTTCATTGTGAAAACCTCTTTTCTATAAAACTATAGTTTGATTGTAACACAATTTTCTATGAAATTCTATATATTTTGTGCATATTTTACATAAAGTTAATATTATCTTCGATTAGTTTGGTAAGAGCCACCCTGAAATCCTCGTCCTGCTGTTTGGTGCGCTTTGGCGGACCTTTGAGCCTGCCACCGCTTCTGCGTATCTTCTTTGCAGTATGTCTTGATAGGAGAAGTGCGTCAATGTTGGAGTTGTCATATATCCTGCCGTTCTGGTCCAGAGCAAGGACGTTTCTTGCAAGACACATTGCCGCAAGCCCATAATCCTGCGTCACGGCAATATCGCCCTTTAGAGCGATGTTCACAAGCTTCATGTCTGCACTGTCTGCACCCTTGTCGACAGTTATCACCTGTGCATAGTCAGAGCTGAAAATATGCGAGCTGTCGCAAACTATGATACATTCAAGCCCATGGCTTTTGCTTATAGAAACTGCGATATTCGTGACAGGACAGCCGTCAGCGTCTATAAGTATCCTCACGCCTTGCCGCCTTCTATACAAAATGTAGATTCCATATCTGCAATGTGGGTCGCCAGTGCGAGAGGATACATTTCAAGGGCAAGACCGATACTGTTCTTGTTTTCTTCTCCTGAAAAGCCCATGTGCCAGCGTATGGCCATGGCTTCCTCACGGGTCAGTCGCATATAGCTGCTTACTATGTAGACCGACTTTTCACCGTGACCATATGGCAGTGTTTCGTGAAATTCATAGTATGGGACTTTCTCCCACACGCCCTGTTCGTTCTTGGCGTTGCGGTAGCTTACTCTGTAAAGATTTACCTTGCAGATGTCGTGAAGCAGTGAAACGATAGCAATGCTCTCGTCAGAGTATTCCATGTTGTAATCTTCCTTTACACGCTCACGCTCCAGATAGCTTTTCAGGCACTCATAAACGTGTATGCTGTGTTCGCACAAGCCGCCCTCGTATGCTCCGTGGTATCTTGTAGAAGCAGGTGCAACAAAGAAGTCACTGCTTTCTGAAAGCAGATAATTGAGCAGCTTTTCCGAACCCGGGCGCTTTATGTTTTCCGTGTAGATCTCAACAAATTTGTCTTTAAGTTCTGTTACCTTTGACATAGTTGACCTCCTGTAAAAATATTATATTATGATAAGCTTTAGCGTTTTAGTTTTACCAAACTAATTATAACATATTTTTTGTAAGATTAACAGTACTTTTCGCTAATTTTTGCATTTGCTATTGCTTTTTCATGCAAAATATGCTATGATATATTATATTTATGTGGATATGGTTTGGAAAAATATAAGAAATTTAATGATTTTTAACAAATGAGAATGAAAGGAGTTGCCTATACATGTGCGGAATAGTAGGCTATGTGGGAAAAAAGGATTGTACAAAGGTGCTGCTTGACTCACTGTCAAAGCTTGAATACAGAGGTTATGACTCAGCAGGAATAGCTGTTTTTGAGAACGATGCTATCAAGACAAAAAAGACAAAGGGCAGACTTGCTGACCTTGAAGAAAAGCTTAAAAGAGAGGGCTGGCTCAACGGTACTTGCGGTATAGGTCACACACGCTGGGCTACACACGGCGAGCCGTCTGATATAAATTCACACCCTCACGGAAATGCGAATATTTCTATCGTTCATAATGGTATCATTGAAAACTACAGAACTATCAAGGATTTTCTGCTGAAAAAGGGATATATCTTTGAATCTCAGACAGATACAGAAACAGTTGCAAAGCTTCTTGATTATTATTATGAGGGCGACCCTATGGCGACAATACAGAAGGTTCTTGCTGAGATAGAGGGTTCATATGCTCTCGGCATCATATTCAAGGATTTTCCAAGAAGAATATATGCAGTAAGAAAGGATTCTCCTCTTATCGTTGCAGTTGGCGAGGACGAAGCTTTTATAGCTTCTGATGTGCCTGCAATACTGAAATATACGAAGAATTACTATCTTCTTGACGAGAACGAGATAGCTGTCCTTGACGATGGCAAGGTGGAGTTCTTTGACGTTCACGGAATGCCAGTTGAGAAAGAGATGCTCGTTGCTGACTTTGATATGGAAGCCGCTGAGAAGGGCGGATATGCTCACTTTATGCTCAAAGAGATTCACGAACAGCCAACAGCCATAAAAACAACTATCACACCAAGAATAGTTGACGGTATGCCAAACCTTGAAGAGTGTGGTCTTACATATGACAGACTCAAGGGCTATAACAACATCTTCGTTGTTGCCTGCGGTACTGCTATGCACGCAGGTCTTGTGGGCAAGTATGTGCTTGAAAAGATCGGCAGAATACCTGTCACAGTGGATATGGCTTCCGAGTTCAGATACAGAGATCCTATCATTGCAAAGGGAGATCTTGTTATTCTTGTTTCACAGTCAGGTGAAACAGCCGACACTCTCGCAGCCCTTAGAATGGCTAAGGAGAGAGGTGCTGAAACACTTTCTATCGTAAACGTAAAAGGCTCATCTATCGCAAGAGAGTCTGATATGGTGCTTTACACCCATGCAGGACCTGAGATATCTGTAGCTTCCACAAAGGCATATATCGTTCAGCTTTCTGTATTCTATCTACTGAGCTTTGCTATAGCATACGCTCACGGAGCTATCTCAAAAGAGGAGTGCATGAGACTTACAGCAGAGCTTCAGAACGTTCCTAATATGCTGGAAGTTGTTCTTAAAACCCCTGACAATTGCCAGTATGTTGCTTCACAGCTTGTAAACAAGGAAAATCTTCTTTATATCGGCAGAGGTCTTGACTATGCGCTTTCTATGGAAGGCTCACTGAAGCTTAAAGAGATATCATATATCCATTCTGAATCATATGCCGCAGGCGAGCTTAAGCATGGCACTATCTCACTGGTAACAAACAATATGCCTGTTATCGCAGTTGCAACACAAAGAGAGATTCTTGACAAGACCATAAGCAATGTTAAGGAGGTCAAGGCAAGAGGAGCATACGTTGTCCTTGTTACTCATGGATATATCAACGTTGACGATGAGGTGGCAGATTATAAGATCGGTCTGCCGACAATAGACGATTTGCTTATGCCTATGCTTACAGTGGTCCCTTTGCAGCTTATCGCTTACTATACCTCAGTTCTTAGAGGCAATGATGTTGATAAGCCGAGAAATCTTGCAAAATCAGTTACAGTTGAATAAAATACAGGGCAATCCGCAAAGGGTTGCCCTTGCTGTTTGAAAAGGAGTTTATTATGAGCAAATACAGATATTTTGTTTTCGATTTTGACCTTACTCTTGCAGACTCTTCCGAGGGTATTCTGGAGTGCTTTAAGCACGTTTTGAAAGAGTTTGGTTATCCGCCAAAGGACGACAGGACTATCTACAACACCATAGGCATGACGCTTGTTGATGCTTTCGACCTGCTGACAGATATGCCCGACAATCCTCAGCGTGAGGATATGCGCAAGGCATATGTAAAAAAGGCAGACGAGGTAATGGTGAAGAAAACATATTTCTATGACGATACTATCGCAATTTTGCAGACCTTGCAGAACGCAGGTGTGAAAGTCGGCATAGTTTCCACGAAATATCGCTATAGGATAGTCAATACTTTCAATGAGCAGGCAGGCTCTTTGCCTGTGGATATCATAGTTGGCGGCGAGGACGTCACAAGGGCAAAGCCTGACCCGCAGGGACTTGACCTGATAATAGAGCGTTTCGGTGCGGATAAATCGGACGTGCTTTATATAGGCGACAGCTACATCGACGCTGAAACTGCACTCAATTCAGGTGTGGATTTTGCAGGAGTAACAACCGGCTCTACCACTAAAGAGGATTTTGAAAAATACCCTCATATCTATATCGGCTCGTCACTGTTGGACATATTTCAGAATATATAAATTTTAAGTAAATATAATTTTAAATAAATGTGAAAAACTATTGCTATTTACGGAGCTTGATGTTATAATATAATTTGATGTACTATGTTAAGTACCAAGCGGATAACATAAATATTATTATATGAAAGGACGGGTATGCTATGATAAAAAGCATGACCGGTTTCGGCAGAGAGCATATCGTGGCAAACGGCAGAGAGATAATCGTTGAGATACGCTCTGTAAACCACAGATATTATGAATTTACTTCGAGAACTCCGAGAGCCTACGGCTATCTTGATGAAAAGCTGAAAGGCTTTCTTAAAAGCGGTATTTCCCGTGGTAAGGTAGAGGCGTCTGTTTCTATCTATAATCAGGAGGGTACTGACGCCGAGATAGAGCTTAACAAGGCTGTTGCAAAGGGCTATCTTGACGCACTGAGAGGTGCGGCTGACGAGCTTGACCTTGATGACGATATCACACTGTCACATATCATGAAGCTTCCTGATGTGTTCACAGTTGTGAAGAAAACAGATGATGAGGAAGTAATCTGGAACGAGGTCAAGGACGTGGCTCAGGTGGCGTTGGACAGATTTGTTCAGATGCGTGAAACTGAGGGCGTCAAGATGTATGACGATATCAGCGGCAGACTTGATTATATCGAGGAAACTGTGGGCAAGATAGAAGATCAGTCACCTTGCGTTACTGAAAGCTACAGGGAAAGACTTTATGCAAAGATAAAGGAAACTCTTGGCGATAAGGATATAGACGAGCAGAGGATACTTACAGAAGTGGCTATTTTCGCCGACAAGGTGGCAATAGACGAGGAAACAGTAAGGCTCAGAAGCCATATCTCACAGTTCAGAGGGCTTATCAAGTCGGACGAGCCTGTGGGAAGAAAGCTTGACTTCCTTGTGCAGGAGCTTAACCGTGAGGTGAATACTATCGGCTCAAAGGCTAACGATCTCACTATCACAAAAATGGTGGTGGATCTTAAGGCTGAGATCGAAAAGATCAGAGAGCAGATACAGAATATCGAATAACGGCGGTGTGAGATATGCAGCTTATTAATATCGGTTTTGGAAATATGGTGTCCTCCGCAAGGGTCATTGCCATAGTTTCCCCTGAGTCTGCGCCTATAAAGCGTATCATTCAGGAAGCTAAGGATAAGGGTACTCTTATAGACGCCACCTACGGCAGAAGAACAAGAGCGGTGCTTATTATGGACAGCGACCATGTGGTGCTGTCGGCAGTTGCACCTGAAACTGTAGGCGGACGTGCTGCTGTTGACGAGGAGGACGATGACAATGTATAAGAACAATGCAAAGCTGTTTGTTATATCAGCTCCCTCAGGCTGTGGCAAGGGAACTATACTTGCAGAGGTCTTTAAAAACAGAGATGTGTTCTATTCTATATCCTGCACTACAAGAAAGCCCAGAGAGGGCGAAAAGGACGGTGTTCATTATCATTTTATAAGCGATGACAGCTTTAAGAAAATGATAGACAGCGGTGAATTTCTTGAACACGCAGGCTATGTTGGTCATTATTACGGAACGCCAAAGAAGCCTGTTCTTGCTAATCTTGAGCAGGGCAGAGATGTTATACTTGAAATTGAAACTAACGGTGCTTTTCAGGTGAAGAAAGCCTTTCCTGAAGCTGTGCTGATGTTTATACTTCCACCGTCTGTTAAGGAGATAGACAGACGGCTTAGAAAGCGTGGAACTGAGTCTGACGATGTTATTGCTGACCGTGTAAGTCAGGCTGCCGGTGAGATCGGCAAAGCCGGCGGTTATGATTATGTGATAATGAACGACGGACTAGAGGACGCTGTGGAAGATTTTGTTGCAGTTATGAACTCCGTGAAAGCCGAGGACGGCAAGGCGGATAAATTCAGATCAGAAAATGATGATACAAAGAAATTAATTGACGAGGTGCTTAATTATGATGCTTAGACCGGCCGTAAGCCAGATTTTGAAGAACAATGAAAGCTATTATTCTCTAGTTATTGCAGTTGCAAAGAGAGCAAGAGAGATCACGAGCGACGCTTTTGACAACAAGCTGGTGCTTGATGAAAAGCCAGTAAAGACAGCAGTTGACGAGCTTTATAATGGCGAATACAAGATAATCGAGGATCCAAGCCTCAGAAAATAATCGAGGCTTTTTATGGGGAGGTGTACGGCTGTGCGTGGAGTTTTTATCGTGGCAAAGGTTGCAATAAGCCGTGCATCATACAGCTTTGACGCACTGTATAGCTATAGTGTGCCGGAGGAGCTGGCTCAGAAAGTGAAAAGCGGAGTGCGTGTGCTTGTGCCTTTTGGCAGAGGAAACCGCAAAGCCGTAGGATTTGTTGCGAGAACGTATACGGAAGCCGAGTATAACGATAAGCTGAAGCCTGTTATTTCAGTGGTGGACGGGGAAAGCCTTGTCACCGAGGAAATGATGAGGATAATAATGTGGCTGAAAGAAAACACTTTCTGCACCTATTATGACGCTTACAAATCCGTTGTGCCTACAGGCTTTTCCTACACTTTTTCACAGCATTACAGCCTTGTCAATACCTACATTGACGAGGATACTTTAAATGAAGATGAAAAAAATGTGGTGGACTTTCTCCGATGTGCAAAAAGTCAGAGGGAGATAGACAGCTTTCTTGACGTGCATAATGACCCACGAAAGAAGAAAACTGTGGATTCTCTTGTGGATAAGGGCTATGTTGAGATCAGCGACGCTTTGAAAAGAAAAGTCGGCGACGAGAACGTCAGCATGGTAAGGCTTTCTGACGAGTATGTGTCAGGGGAGATACAGACCACTCTTACCCCGAAGCAGACCCTTGTGGTGAAGCTTCTTGAGGAGGGCGGCTGTGCCTCTGTGAAAGAGGTCTGCTATATGACCAACTGCACTTCAAGCATATTAAAAAGGCTTGCTGACAAGAAAGTTATCGTGCAGTATAAATATGAGGTCATGCGTGACGCCATAGGCGAGCTTGGCGAAAGGCAGGACCCTGACGATATCATATTAAATGATGAACAATCAGCGGCATATGAAGGCATAATGGGGCTTATAAAAGCCGAAAAGCCCGCAGGTGCGTTGCTTTACGGTGTTACGGGAAGTGGCAAGACCTCTGTGTTCATAAAGCTTATAAAAAGCGTTATGGATATGGGTAAAACAGCGGTCATGCTCGTGCCTGAAATATCCCTTACACCACAAATGCTCGGCAAATTCAAGTCACTTTTCGGTGATAAGATAGCCGTTATGCACTCGTCATTGTCATTGGGACAGCGTACAGACGAGTTCAAACGTGTAATGCGCGGAGAAGCAAGAATAGTTATCGGCACAAGAAGTGCAATATTTGCTCCTGTCACCAACGTGGGAATAATCATCATGGACGAGGAGGGCGAGCCGTCATATAAGTCGGACTCAACGCCTAGATACCATGCACGAGATGTTGCCATACAGCGGTGCGGATATAATAACAGCGTGCTGTTGATGGCGTCTGCAACTCCGTCTTTGGAGAGCTTTTATTACGCTCAAAAGGGTAGATATCACTTGTTTGAGCTTAAAAACAGATATTCAAAGTCGCCCCTGCCGGCAGTTGAGATAGTCGATATGCAGGAGGAAGCGGCAGAGGGCAATGACAGCTTGCTCAGCCGTGTTATGTGTGATAAGCTCACAGAAGTGCTTGCGAAAAAAGAGCAGGCTATCCTGCTTTTAAACAGACGTGGCTATACAACGTATATCACTTGTATGGACTGCCGTCAGCCTGTGGCTTGCCCAAACTGCAATATACCCCTCACCTATCACAAGAAAAATGATCGGTATATGTGCCACTACTGCGGATATACCATGGATAATATAGAGCGCTGTCCACAGTGCGGCTCACAGCGGCTCAAATCAAGCGGTGTGGGAACTCAGCGTGTGGAGGACGAGCTTGAAAGGCTTTTTCCGCAGGCAAGACTTCTGCGAATGGACGCTGATACCACTTCTTCGAGATATTCCTATGAGGAGAATTTTAAGGCGTTTGAGAAAGGCGAGTATGATATAATGCTCGGCACTCAAATGATAGCAAAGGGACTGAATTTTCCAAATGTCACAATGGTGGGGGTCATATCACTTGACAAGGCACTGTTCACAGGGGATTTTCGCAGCTATGAGAGAACATTTTCACTGCTCACTCAGGTGGCAGGAAGAAGCGGCAGAGGAGATAAACCAGGGGTCGCATACATTCAGACCTTTGTGCCTGAACATTATGTGCTGAACCTTGCGGCAGAGCAAAATTATGATGAGTTTTATAAAGAGGAGGTAGCACTGAGAAAGTCGCTGACATATCCGCCTTTTTGCGATATATGTGTCATAGGATTTTCAGCACCCCTTGAAAGCAAGGTAATAGGTGCTTCACGCTGGGTAACTCAGCTTATAAAAGAGTATATCTCACAGCATAGGGTGAATTTTCCCCTCAGAGCGTTAGGTCCTGCACCATGCACATTTGAAATGATAAATAATCGCTACAGATACAGACTTATCCTGAAAACACGCAATACTGCGGATTTTCGTGAGATGATAAAGCACGTTCTGGGCGAGTTCTATAAAAATAAAGATTATCAGACAGTTCGTATATATGCCGACATAAACGGCGATATCGGGCTTTAAGAAAGGATAGTTAAATAAATGGCACTCAGAAAAATACTTAATAAGAGCGACGAGATTCTTCACAAGGTCTGCAAGCCTGTTACAGAATTTGACGACAAGCTTGGTCAGCTTCTTGACGATATGACAGAAACCCTGAAAAACGCCAACGGCGTTGGTCTTGCAGGTCCACAGGTGGCAAAGCTGAGAAGAGTGGTCGTTATAATAATCGACGATAAGGTTTACGAGCTTATCAACCCTGAGATAACATGGCAGAGCGAGGAAAAGCAGAGAGTTCTGGAGGGCTGTCTTTCATGCCCGAACGAGTGGGGCTATGTTACAAGACCTATGAGAGTTAAGTTCAAGGCGCAGGACAGACACGGCAAGTGGTACGAAATGGAAGTATCAGAACTGTTTGCACAGTGCGTTTGCCATGAGCTTGCACACCTTGAGGGTCATCTGTTTACTGAGATAGTTGAAGAATTTGTAGAGGTCGAGGACTAATGAAAATAATCTTCATGGGTACGCCTGATTTTGCCGTACCAACGCTGAAAAAGCTTTATGACAGCGGTTATGAGGTGCAGGCTGTTTTCACTCAGCCTGATAAGCCAAAGGGCAGAGGCTATAAGCTTACTCCGCCCCCTGTAAAGGTGCTTGCGCAGGAGCATGACACTCCTGTTTATCAGCCGCAAAGCCTTAAAAAAGACGGCGAGGAGTATGTTAAAATTATCAATGACCTTGCCCCTGATTGTATCGTGGTGGCGGCTTATGGCAAAATGCTCCCTAAGTCGGTGCTTGATATACCAAGGCTTGGATGTGTGAACGTCCATGGCTCACTGCTTCCTAAATATCGTGGAGCAGGTCCGATACAGTGGGCTGTGCTTAATGACGAAGCTGAAACTGGAATTACAACGATGCTTATGGGCGAGGGCATGGATACGGGAGATATCCTTGTGGAAAAGGCTACACCTATTGGCGAGAACGAAACCGCCGCAGAGCTTTTTGACAGACTTGCTGAAATGGGTGCAGAGGTGCTTGTTGATACCCTTGAAAAGCTCGATAAGGGTGAGATAACCCCTGTTAAGCAGGACGAGAGCCTTGCGACTTATGCACCAATGCTCTCAAAGGAGCTTTGCCCTATAGATTTCACAAAGCCAGTGAGAAAGATACACAAACAGATATGCGGTCTGTCTGATTGGCCATGCGCTACTACAGTGCTTGAGGGCAAAAGGCTGAAAGTATATAGATCTGAGATAGCTTCCACAAAGCCTTGCGGAAAGCCTGCGGGCACTGTGGTTGATAACAGCGACTTTTCCGTTGCCTGCTCAGACGGAGTTATAAGATTTACTCAGGTGCAGGCTGAGGGCTCAAAGAGAATGGATACCGCTGATTTTCTCAGAGGCAGACATATCGAGAACGGCACTGTGCTGGGATAATTCGGAGGAACTATGGGAAACGCCAGAAAAACGGTTTTAAGGCTGCTTACAAGGCTTGAAAACAGCGGCTCATATTCAAATATACTTCTTGACGAGGGTCTTGAAAGGTCAGACCTTTCAACTCAGGACAAGAAATTCGCCGCAGCGCTTTTCTACGGCGTTTTGGAAAGACAGATAACTCTTGATAACATTATTCGGGAATATTCACGCAACCCTAAGAATAAGCTTGGTACTGAGGTCAGAGTTATACTGAGAATGGGTCTTTATCAGCTTTTATATATGGACTCTGTTCCTGACAATGCGGCTGTGGACGAGTCTGTGAAGCTTGCAAAGAAAAACAGAAATCCTGCGGCAAGCGGATTTGTGAACGCAATGCTAAGGGAGTTTATAAGAAACGACAAAAAGCTTCCAAAGGGCAGAAATGCCACGGAGGAGCTTTCTATAGAATACTCCGCACCTGTATGGCTGACGGAGAAGTGGACAAGGGAATATGGTAAGGACATCTGCCTTGAAATGCTGAAAACCTCTGTGGGACAGGCACCTGTCACCGCAAGAGTGAACACGGTCTTTCATTCTCTTGAAAGCACACTGGATATGCTCGCTGAGGAGGGCATTACATTTGAAAGGCTGTCCGTCCTGCCTGATTGCATAAGGATATGCGGTGCAGGGGCGGTGGAGCATACTAAGGCTTACAAAGAGGGCAGGATACACGTTCAGGATCTTTCGAGCCAGCTTTGCTGTGCGGCTCTTGATCCTAAGGAGAACGATACAGTTCTTGATCTTTGTGCCGCACCTGGTGGAAAGACCTTTACAATTGCCGAGCGTATGAACAACAAGGGCAGAGTGCTTGCTTTTGATCTGCATAAAAATCGTGCAGGGCTTATTGAAAGCGGTGCCAAAAGGCTTGGGCTTGACTGCATAAGCGCAGGTGTCAACAACGCAAAGGTCTTTGACGAGAAAATGCCAAAGGCTGACAAAGTGCTTTGCGACGCACCCTGTTCGGGGCTTGGTGTAATAAGAAGAAAACCTGAGATAAAGTATAAAGAACCCTCAGATTTCGACAGGCTTCCCGAAATACAGTATGATATACTGAAAACGTCAGCGGAGTATGTAAAAGTCGGCGGAACGCTGGTGTATTCCACCTGCACGCTGTCAAGGGCGGAAAATGATGAGGTGGCAGACAGATTTTTGGCTGAACATACTGATTTTGAGCCTGCACCGCTAGGCGAGGCTTTCGGCAGCGACAGCGGTCTTTGCAGAATGTCTATCACACCTGCAAAATATAATTCAGACGGATTTTTTATTGCTAAGTTTATCAGGCTGAGGTGATCTTTTGGTAGCATTTGATGATAATGGAAAAATAGATATATTGGGGCTTCTGCCTGACGAACTGGAAGCCGAGATACTAAAGCTTGGAGAAAAGAAGTTCCGTGCAGGGCAGATATTTGACTGGCTTCATGTAAAGCGAGTGTCAAGTTTTGATGAAATGACTAATCTATCTGTACAATTAAGGAATCTGCTCAATGAAAAATTTTGTTTAAAATCACTATTTGTGTCAAAAAAGCTTGAATCTCATACCGATAATACTGTAAAATATCTATATGAGCTTGAGGACGGAAATCATGTGGAATCCGTAATAATGGAATACAACTACGGAAACACCATTTGCGTGTCAACTCAGGTGGGTTGCAAAATGGGCTGTCGCTTTTGTGCGTCAACTATTGCAGGCTTCAAGCGTGATCTGACTTCCTCGGAGATCCTGGGACAGATATACGCTTCTGAGCGTGACAGCGGAAGAAAGATATCAGGCGTGGTGCTTATGGGAATAGGCGAGCCTATGGATAACTTTGATAATGTGGTGAATTTCCTTGAAGTGCTGTCCTGTCCAAAGGGCTTTAATATGTCGCTAAGGCACGTTTCAGTGTCTACCTGCGGCATTGTGCCGAGGATATATGAGCTTGCAGAGAAAAAGCTGGGCATAACATTGTCTATCTCTTTGCACGCTTCCAATAATAAGAGCAGGAGCGAGATCATGCCTGTTAATGACAGGTATGATATCAACGAGCTTCTTGCCGCCTGCCGATACTATTTTAAGGTAACAGGCAGGAGAATTTCTTTTGAATATGCTTTGATAGACGGGCATAACGATTCCATGGAGGACGCAAGAGAGCTTGCGGAGCTTCTGGGCGGATTTGTCTGTCATGTGAATATAATCCCTGTTAATAAGATAAAGGAGCGTAATTATCATTCTGACAGAAAGTCAGCCAACAGATTCAGAGGATATCTGGAGAAGCTTGGGATAAACGCTACTGTTAGGCGGACCTTGGGTGCGGATATAGACGCTGCCTGCGGTCAGCTAAGACGAGAATATGAGATCTGATAAAAGGTGGTGAATCGCTTGTTTATAGCGTCTGATACAGACATCGGAAAAAAACGCAGTGAAAATCAGGACAGAGTGCATGCTGAATTTCTTGCTGACAATGTTGCCGTTGCGGTGGTCTGTGACGGTATGGGCGGAGCGTCATCAGGCGGAGTTGCCAGTCAGCTTGCCATTGACGCAGTAGTAAAACGTATCAAGGAAAATTTCCGAAAAGATATGAAACCAAATTCCATAAGAAATCTTATGCTCACTTCAGTGCATTATGCGAATACGATCGTGTATGGCAAGAGCAAGGAGGATATTGACAAAAACGGCATGGGTACTACCTGCGTTGCGGCATTGGTGGTGGATAAGACCGTCTATATGGTGAGTGTGGGCGACAGCCGTGGATATCTTCTTACCAAGGACGGTATAGCTCAGATAACCACTGACCATACTTATGTGGAAATGCTTTATAGGTCGGGTCAGATAACCAAAGAAGAAGCGAAAAATCATCATATGAGAAACGTTATCACAAAGGCTGTGGGCGTTGAATCAGATGTTGAGGTCGATTATTTCGAGCTTGAAGAAAATGATAATTTTGCGGTGCTGCTTTGCTCTGACGGTCTGACCAATTATTGCACAGACAATATGATATATGAAACTGTGTTTGGCAATAATCTTGACGAGGCTATAAAACAGCTTATTGCTTTCGCAAACGAATGCGGCGGTAAAGATAATATTACTGCTGCGGTAATAGCAAATTAATGGAATGACAATAAAACATGAATAATATAGGAGTTGAATTACATGGATTCTAATATCGGCAAAAAGCTAGACGGCAGATATGAGATAACCGAGCTTATCGGCGTGGGCGGAATGGCTGACGTTTATAAGGCAGTTGACGTTATGGAAAACCGTACTGTTGCGGTAAAGATACTTAAGCCTGAGTTTTCACAGAATGAGGAATTTCTCAGACGCTTCAGAAACGAGAGCAAGGCTATCGCTGTACTTTCTCACCCAAATATCGTAAAGATATATGACGTGGGATTTTCTGACGAGATACAGTTTATCGTTATGGAGTATATCGACGGCATCACTCTTAAAGAGTTTATCGAGCAGCAGGGCGTGCTTAGGTGGAAAGACGCTTTGCACTTTGTAACTCAGATACTCCGTGCTTTGCAGCACGCTCATGATAAGGGTATCGTTCACAGAGATATCAAACCGCAGAACATAATGCTTTTCCCTGACGGAACTATCAAGGTCATGGATTTTGGTATCGCAAGATTTTCAAGGATCGACGGAAAGACACTTTCTGACAAGACTATCGGTTCTGTTCACTATATCTCACCTGAGCAGGCAAGGGGCGATATGACAGATGAAAGATCTGACATATACTCTGTAGGCGTTATGCTCTATGAGATGCTCACAGGCAGAAAGCCTTTTGACGGTGAAAATCCAGTGGCTATCGCTCTCAAGCATATGCAGGAGGATCCGGTTCCGCCAAGAGAGATCATGCCTTCTATCCCGGAAGCTCTTGAAGAAATAGTTATGCACGCTATGGAGAGAGATCCTGCAAGACGTTATCAGTCAGCAGCAGAGATGATAAAGGATATAGACACATTCAAGCTCAATCCATCTGTTGTTTTCGGATATAAGAACAGCCCTGTTCCTATCCCTGTGGCTGATAATAATAACAAATATTTTGACGATGAGCATAGTGAGAATTATGACGACGATGAAGAATATGAGGACGATGACGAAGAAAACGATGACGAGGAAGAAGAGGAAGAAAAGAAGCGTTCTTACGTTGTTCCGATACTCCTTGCTGTTACAGTTGCAGTAGTTATCATTGCAGCGTTCGTTATCGTAGGAGTTGTATTCAAGTCATTCAGCGGTTCAAACGGTATGCACACAGGTACAGTTACACTGCCAAACTTTGTGGGCAAGAATATCGTTCAGGTTGAGCAGGATTATAAGGATAAGCTTAAATTTGATATTACCGAAGAGTATAATGACCAGTATGACGAGGGAATAATCACATTCCAGGGTCAGGCAGCAGGAAAGTCTGTTAAGGAAGGCTTCACGGTTACACTTACTGTAAGTAAGGGCAAAAAAATGGCAACTATCCCTGACATGGTGAAGAAAGACGGCACTGTGGCTGAAAGCGAGCTTAAGGCTGCAGGATTTATGGTCGTTAAGAGAGATATATGGTCTGAGGATATAGCTTCAGGTCTTGTTGTGAAAACACAGCCGGCAGCAGGTGAGCAGTATGCCGTAGGTGCGACTGTTGCTTTGTTTGTAAGTAAGGGTCCTGTTGAAACAAGAGTCAAAGTACCAAGCGTTGTAGGTCTTACAGAAGAAAAGGCAGTTGCAATGCTCAAGGAGAACAAGCTCAAGGCTGAGGTCAAGGAGATCGAGCATGAGGGCGATAAGGGCAAGGTCATCGAGCAGGATACAGATGAAGGCACATATGTTGAGCGTGACACAACTGTTACTATTTACGTTTCGACCGGAGAAACTTCACCTGTTGAGGTAACATTCTCACTGCCACTCCCAAGTGGTATCCACGGCTCATATTCTATAGACATCTACAATAACGGCAACGTTGCATATACACAGAAAATCGGTAGTGGAGAATCTGTTGCAGGCGGTTCTGTAAATGTAACTGTAAAGGGCAAGAAGACAGAAACCCTGACTATCTTCATCACAAATGACGAAAATCAGCAGAAGTGCCGTTATGCAGTATATGACGTAGATTATGATAAGCAGACAGCTACTCTTAGCGGAAGCCTGAATGAAAGCGGTCTGATCGACATTACTCCGACAACGACCACAACTACTACAACTACGACCACAACAACTACTACAACTACCACTACTGAAGCACCTGCACCGGGGCCTCAGGAGCCAGACGAGCAGGGTCAGTAGTTCATGAATGGAATAATCGTTAAAGCTATCGGAGGCATCTACTATGTAGAAGCCTCCGACGGCATTTATGAATGTAAGGCAAGAGGAGCATTCAGAAGAAAGAACATTTCTCCTGTAGGCGGCGACAGAGTTGAATTTTCATTGGAGGACGACGGAAGCGGAGTTATCGAGAAGATAGAGGAAAGACGCTCATTGCTTATAAGACCGCCTCTTGCAAATCTTGATATGCTTGTGTTCGTTTCGTCTACCTGCGAACCAAGACCGAATCTGCTGTTGCTTGATAAGTTTATTGCAATAGCTGTTTTCAAAAAAATAGAGCCTGTGGTGGTCTTTACAAAGATAGACAAGGAAAGCTGTGACGAGCTTGTGGACATATACAAGGGTGCAGGGATAAAGACCTTTCAGGTAGACAATACCACCGGCGAGGGCAGTGAGGCTGTTAAGGCAGTGCTGGAGGGCAAGCTGTCGGCATTTACAGGAAACACGGGCGTTGGCAAATCGTCACTGCTCAATAATATGTTTCCTGCATTGGGGCTTGCCACCAACGAGATAAGCAAAAAGCTTGGCAGAGGAAAGCACACCACACGCCATGTAGAGCTTTACAAGCTGGATGGCGGTGGTTATATTGCCGATACCCCTGGCTTTTCGTCGTTTGATACCAACAGATATGATATTATTTTCAAGGACAAGCTTGCAGGCTGTTTTCCTGAGTTTCAGAAATACGAGGGCAAGTGCAGATTTCCTGATTGCAGCCACACAAAGGAAAAGGGCTGTGCGGTCATAGAGGCGGTAAAAAATGGCGAGATCGCAAAGTCAAGGCATGAAAGTTATGTGGAAATGTACGAGCAGGCAAAGCAGCTTAAGGAGTGGGAATACAAAAATGACTAAGAAATGCACTATCTTTTCAGGCGGTGAAGCTGTTTCGGCTCAGTGTGTGGCAGAATACAAGAGTTTTATCGACGATTCTCTTGTGATATCTGCAGACAAGGGCTATAAGCTTGCACAGGCAGTGGGCGTGAAGTCGGACATTATTATGGGCGATTTTGATTCTGCTGAAAAACCTGTTTTTGATAATATCGAGATCTTCCCCTCAGAAAAGGACGATACCGACCTTATGCTTGCCATAAAGCAGGGCTTTGAGTCGGGTTGTGATGATTTTCTCATATTCGGCGCAACAGGCGGACGAGCAGATCACTTACTTGGGAATATCCAATCTCTGGGATATATTTTATCTTGTGGCGGTGAGGGAATGATAGCCGCAGATAGTGAGATAATTCGGCTTTATCGTGCAGGCAGTTACAGGATATATGACCGTGAGGGCTTTTCGTTCTCACTGGTGGCATATACCGATAAGGTAGAGAGTCTGACCATAAAGGGTGCGAAATATGAAGTAGAGGACTGTCTGCTGACCAATGCTTTCCCACTTGGCATATCAAACGTAGTGAAAGGCTTTGATGGGCAGGATAGAAAATACGCTGAGATATCATTCAAAAGTGGCTATCTGCTGTCAGTACAGTCAAAAATGGTAACCGATTTTTGATTTTTGAATAATATAAACTATAACTATTCGGGAGGTAATACTTATGAAAGTTGTAGTTGTAAAAAGTCCAAAGGTCATATCGGGCTTAATGAGGCTTATTTTCAAGATCAAAAAGGAAGAAGAATAGGATAACTGGCGGTACTCGTGTGAGTGCCGTCAATTTTTTTGCAATTGCAGAAAAGCTCTTAGATCACAGGAACGATCTAAGAGCTTTTTTATTTTGTTATTTTATGATTCATCATGATGTGCTTTTGACGGCAAAATTACGTTATTCGTATAACGATAAATAACTATTTTACGATACTTTTTAAGCTTTGCTCTGTCGAATTTCGTCAAATCCTCTATTTTACGAAAATATTCAATTATCAAGTTGCAATTCTATTGCGGAAAGCAAGAGTGTAGGAAGCCCTAATACGGCTGATGACATGAAGAAATAAAAGGAATGTGACTGATTGGTAGATAAACGGACAAAAAAATAAAATCGGACTTCAAAAAAGCCCGATTTTACGATGATTTCTGGTGCCGCTAACCGGACTTGAACCGGTACGGGTTTTACCCCGAGGGATTTTAAGTCCCTTGTGTCTGCCTATTCCACCACAGCGGCATGCAAGATATATTATAACACTTTTTTTGCAAAATGTCAACGCTTTTTTGCAAATTACAAGTTGTTAAACAGAAATAAATGGTAATTGTGGAATGGCAACGGTGTTTATTTTAAATCTTTTTGCCTTGAAACTGAAAACCTGTAGATAAATACAGATATCAAAGCGGTGACGACTTCTGTTATCCAGAATGCGTTCCATACGCCTGTTGGTCCCGTGAGCTTGCAGAGGAGGAACGCAAGTGGCAGTATTATCGCAATAAATCTGCACAGAGATATCATAAGCGACGGAATGCCCATGCCAAGTCCCTCCAGCGCACCTGATGAGGTGACGGATACTGCGGAGATAACAAAGCCGATACAAATTAGGCGAAGTGCTGTTTTGCCTATGGCGATAGTGTCAGCGTTTTCCGTGAAAAGCCCTATGAGCTTGGCTGGGAAAAGTGCGCATATGATAGTTCCTGCCGCCAATATCACACCTGTCATGTAAAGAACAATGCGGTAAATTTTCTTCACACGCTCCTTCTCGCCTGCTCCGTAGTTAAAACTGATAACTGGTCGCATACCCTGAATAACACCGTTTGCGGGTAGATAAAGAAAGGTCTGGAGCTTGTAGTAAATTCCAAGAACAAGCACATAGCTTTGTGAATATGCCGCAAGTATGCCGTTGAGGGCGGATATGAGAAGTGACGGCAGTGCAAGATTAAGTGTTGCAGGAATGCCTATGGAGTACATCTTTGCGATTATCATGCCGTCAGGACGCTTATGTTTTGCGGAAAGCTTAACAGGAAGCTCACAGCGAAGATATGCTATTATGTATATGACAAGGGTCAGCACCTGACCGATACCGGTGGCGAGTGCCGCACCCTTTATACCCATCTCAGGAAAAAATCCAACGCCAAAAATAAGCAGAGGGTCAAGGATTATGTTTGCAATACAGCCGCAGAGCATACTGAACATTGATATCTTCATTCTGCCGACAGATTGGAATATCTTCTCAAATGCAATGGCAAGCATTAATGCAGGAGAGAATGTAAATACAATGTTGCAATACTGCACGCCAAGATCTACAACGTTTTTGTTACTTGTGAACATAGATAGAAATGCAGGCATTATAAGTATACATATTATCATTAGCACAATACCATGCAAAGCCGAAAGGGCAAGCCCCTGAGTTGCGGCAATGTCAGCCTTTTCCTTTCTGCCTGCACCAAGATATATGGCAATGACCGCATTGATGCCGATACCAAAGCCGATAGCAGTGGCACTTATAAAATTCTGCACAGGGAACACCAGTGAAAGCGATGTCATTGCGTCCTCGCTTATCTTTGCCACGAAAAAGCTGTCGATGATATTGTAAAGAGAGTTTACAAGCATTGATATCACCATTGGCAGGGACATTGAAAGCAGAAGAGGGAAGATCGGTCTTGTTTTCATGAAATCACTGTTCATTTATTTTTTTACACTCCTTTGTCTGTGGGCAGAAAAAAAGCCGCACAGCCTGTTTGCTGTGTGGCGAAAAGTGACATACTGTCAGGAAAAATCCACGCAAGTTTTACAAAGTATATTTTAACATAGCGGTATGATTTTATCAATAAATTTTCTTTAATATTATGTTTCAAAAAAGTATACAAACACGCTAATTGTAGATTGACAAGATTTTTCTGCTATGGTAAAATGTTATTATGATAATTTATGTTAGGGGAGAAAGCGTAATGACTTTTATAGAGTGGCTCAAAGACTGTAATGAAGCAGACCCTTTGACTAAAAAGGTTTACATATGTAATGATTATCTCAACGCCGAGAGAATGTTGGAGAACGCAAGCGGTGAAAATATTGTTATAAGGCTTGAAAGATACACAGTCGCAGATCATGCAAAGCATATTATCGAAACCAGTGCCGAGTATATGGACAGCAGGATAATAACACTGTCAAATGCTGAGGGCTGTGAGATAGTAAGACGTATTATTGATGAAAGCGGTATAAGCTATTTCAAAAGCGACGACCATAATGCCTGCATGGAGATATTCAAGACAATATCAGAGCTTAGAATGAACTGTATACGCCCTGATTCACTGTCCTTGGACAGCAGACGTATCAACACGCTGAGTGCGATCTTTCAAGCGTATGAAAATAAGCTTTCAGACAGCAAACTATATGACAGTGCAAAGCTCATAAGCATTGCCAGCGGTCTTATAAAGGCTGGTAAGACAGACGTGAGCAACGTTCATTTTGCATATGACAAAGAAATAGAAGCTGACAAGCTGACAGCGGAGTATATAGGACTTTTGCCTGATCCTGCGGTTATAGATAACATGGCTGATATGAGCGATGAGCAGTATCAGAATGGTCTGAGAAAATTAGCACAAAAGGCGGAGCTTTGGAGAAATTATGGCGTAACAAACGAGGTGGAGAGAACTGTTCTACATATCGTGAACAGTGGTTACGAGCTTTGCGATACCGCTGTGCTGTGTCCAGATGATGAGTATATGGACTTGCTCATGAATATGTGCGATCAATACAAAGTCCCCGTGGAATTTCCTGAGGGCATTTCATGCAGACACAGTGACATTGTTGCATTTTTCAGGGCAATGCTCAAATGGTGCAAAAATGACTATAGATTTGACCTGTTCAAAGATGTAATGCTTTCGCCTGTTTTCAAATATGAGGAGAAAGTAGAGGACGGCAAGACCAAAAGCAAGGGCAGGATATTCCTTGAAGCACAGAACTCAGGAAACGGCTGGGGCATTGAATGGTATAGCACAAGGGATAGTAAGATGTTCAAGGATTTTAATGAGGTCTTTAAAAAAGAAAATGTCAGCGCAAAAGAGTTTTACGGTGGCGTGCTGAAATTGGTGAATGAGTATGTGAGAGGTACAAACGCTGAGCAGAGAAGTTCCATATCAAGCGTTAAGGACGCTTTGATAGGCAGATATAGATTTTATGCAGACTATGACAAGAGTCTTAGCTTGCAGGAAGCAATGACTGAGATCACCGACATTGCAGAGAACGCAAGGTATTCTTTGCCTGCATCAAAAGGCGCTGTTACCTGCGGTCTTATGGGGAAGTATTCTGCGCTTTTCATGAAAAACATATATGTTCTTGGTCTGACAACAGGAAGATTTCCTGTCATGCAGGACGAGTCACCTGTGCTTAACGATAAGGAGAGAGAACAGCTTTTTGGTAACCGTGACCATTGTTCTGACGCTATTGAGCGCAGAAAGCTCACTGACCTTGTGAGAACTGTTCTCATGACTGAGAGAGCAAACCTTGTTGTAAGCTGTAGTGTTTATGATACCGTAGAAATAAGAGCGCAAAGCCCGTCGGCAGTGTATACTGTTATTGCGGCTGAAAAGGGCATTGACGTAAACAAAATAGAAGTGTATGATTATCTTTCCGACAGACGCAAGGTTAGCGTGCGTTCTGAGATATCATTAAACAGTGCTTTTCTTAACAAGGCAGAAAGAATCGGGCTTCATTATGACGGTGCAAAGCAAAGCAAAAGCCTTACGGAGTATCTTGATAAGCAAAGAGAAAGCCGTATAGATATATTGCGTGAAATGTGCCAAAATAATCATTTTATCATTTCTGCCACAAGCCTTGCGACTATGCTTCAGTGTCCGCTGAGGTTTTTCTATGAGCGTATCGCCCATGTTGAAAAGCCGCAGGAGGTGGATATAGACCGCAGTGCATGGCTCAAAGGCAATGTCAAGGGAATGTATATACATGAGATAATGGAGAATTATGCCAAGGTTGTGCTTAAAGGCAAAAGTGCGGCTGAGGTGTCTGAAATTGTTGACAAGGCGATGCTTGATGAGATATTCGAGAGCGTTTCTAAAAACTATCTCCGTAACTATCCCCCTGTGGATATGACTGTTGCGCAGAGGGAGAGAAATGAATATTACACCTGTGTCAAGGCATATCTTGACGAACTGCACGGCGATATACACTCAGGCAAACGTGAGGTCGTTGAGGTCGAGTATCCATTTGTTGGCGATGTGAAAATAGGCAAATATACAGTCACCATAAGGGGTAGGATAGACCGCCTTGACAAGATAATAGACGGCGCAAAGGTGTCATATCAGATAGTTGACTACAAGACAGAGGATATCAAAAAATTCAGGGAGAAGCTTCCAGAAGACCCACAGGATCATATTTATGCCCTTGCGCTTGAAAAAGGTCTTACGCCCGTGGGAGAAGTGAGCGAAAGTGATATCGTTTCCGCAGATTATGTTTTCATTCTTGAAAAAGGGAATTGCCATGTAGTTAACAATAAGGATAATTCTGGAATCGAAAACATGATAACAACAGCATTTGATAAAATATTAGAAGAGGGCTTTAAAAAGTGTATTGTGAATAAGAATGATAAAATTACTCCATGCACGTTTTGTCCTGCTTATGAAGAAGTTTGCTCAGGGGGTGCAACAGAATGAGTGAAGAACAGATAAGAAGCTATATAATAGACAAAGACAGTTATGATAAGAATATCCTTGTTGAAGCAGGTGCAGGTGCAGGTAAGACAAGGCTTATAATACAGCGTGTTATAGGTCAGATAGGCGCAGGTATACCTGTTGAAAAGATAGTGCTTATAACTTTCACCAACGCTGCTGCAAACGAGCTTTATGAGAGGATACAGGCAGGGCTTACGGAGAATATCGCAAAATGCAGCGGTGAGGAAAAGAAGCTGTATGAGAACGCTGTTATGAATTTACAGCGCATGAAGATAAGCACTATACACAGCTTTTGTTTGAGTATGCTGTCAGAACAGCCTTTTGAAGCTGACCTGCATTTGGGATTAAAACTTGCCGAGGACGGTGAAACAAAGCAGGCACAGGCTGACTTTTTCGAGAGATATTACCGCACAAATGGTGCGAACATAGAAGATTTCGGCTTTCTGAACAGCAATCAATATAAGCTCAGAGACAGCCGTGTGAAGAACTTTCTTATGGAAACATTTCTTGAGTGTGCTGAATACAGAGATGTTGAGTTTGTTAGGGATAAAAGCTATGACAGTGTGACATTTGACACCATAAATAAGCTTGCCTATAAAGAAATGTGTAACTATAGGGATAGTCTTGTGCGTGCATTCTATAATGGTGCTTTGGGTGGAAAATACGAAGATATAGCAGGTTTTCTTGTTGATGATGTGACGAAGAAATTACCTGATGATATGAAGACCTATGACCCAAAGTATAATTATGTAAAAGTTTGCGCTAATCTTAAAGCTTGCAAAAAGTTCCTTGAGCCTTTTAATAAGACGAAAATTAAGAAAGATCATCCAAAGAGCAACGAGAACATGGCCATTTTCAGCCCAAGTGGGTTTGATAATGTAAAGAAAGAAAATGCACTGTATGCACTCAACAAGACGGCAACGTATATAGAGCAGGCTGTAAAGGCTTATCAGGAGAGTGAAGACGGGGAGAGCGTTTCAAATGACGGGCTTTTGTATCACACTCACGAGCTTCTCAAAAACAGCAGTGAGGCAAGAGCGTTTTTCAAAAACAAGTATTCCTGCATTTATATAGATGAGTTTCAGGATACTGATGTTATGCAGACTGAGCTTCTGCTGTATCTTTGTGCAGACGACAGCAAGCTTATAGCAGGCGGTGATATATGGCAATGCCCGCTCCGTGACGGTGCGCTGTTTGCGGTGGGCGACCCTAAGCAGTCTATCTACGGCTTCCGTGACGCTGATATCAGGCTTTATAACAAAATGAAAGCCAAATTCCAGAACAATAACGAGAAAAACTGCGAGTTTTTCTCACTTGATTACAACTTCCGCTCTGATGAGCAGCTTATAGCTTGGGTAAATGAAAAGTTCCAGCCTGAAATAAACGGCAAATATGGTATGACATACAGCGATATGATATCAAAGGCTGATAAGCCTGCGGCTGTTTCCGACGATGTTATCAGAGGGGCGTATTTTGTCAAAGAGCCTGGTGCTGAAAGCGTGGCTAAGATAATTTCAGACCTTGTGAACGGTGGAAAGATATTCGACAAGGGTGTGGAAAGACCTATAAAATACAGTGATTTTCTTCTGCTTCTTTGGAACACAACTCAAATGGAGTTTTATTCGATGGTCTTGACAGATCGTGGCATACCATACACAATGTGGGGCAAACGTCCTCAGAAAAACAGTCTGGTGCTGAAAAGATTTATTGCTCTTGCAGAGTTCGTTTTTGAAAGCTACAGTCCTACCGCAAAGGAAAAGGCTTATTCTATCCTTTGGAGATGTAGGCCTGACAGCATCAATTTTGAAGACGCTGAAATTGACGTAGACGATTATGAACAAAACTGTGAAAGCAATGACGCCACGCTTGTTGCAGTAAAGGCGTCTGCCGATACTGTCAATGAGCCTATAGCGAAGCTATATAAGATACTTGATTTTCCTGAGCTTCTTTTTGATAATACCAGCAACAGAGAATATGAGCTTTCAAATCTTATCTATCTTATTGAAAAGTGGGAAAAGCAGGATTTTGCAGGAAGCGATGAGCTTATGGACATGATGAAAAACGAGCTTTCTGTGCTGAAAGAAAAAGAGCTTATCCTTGACAGCAGTGAGCAGAACTGCGTAAGGCTCATGAATCTTCACAAGGCAAAGGGTCTTGAGGGGAATATCGTTATTATGGCAGAGGCTAAAAATCATAAATTCAGCGGTGGAAAGTACACCGACCTTGTGGCTAAAAGACAGGTCTATGTACCTTTGAAAACAAGCGATTATTCATATATGGACTATCTGACATTTTACCCTAATGAGAGGAAGCAGGCAGAGGATAAATATTTTGGCGAACAGCTCAGGCTTGAATATGTTGCGGCCACAAGAGCAAAGCAGGCTTTTATATTTGTGTATACTTTTGAACGGAAAAAACCTGTGATCGACAAACTTATAATGAGCAAAATAGGCAGAGAACTGCCACAGATAAACAATGCCACAGCGCAAAGTGCTGCGCAGGCGGTGCAGATAAACGTCAAGGATATATTCGACGAGGTGAACAACAGCCGAAATGCTTTTGATGAAAACGTTAAAAAGCTCAGTGAGAAATATGTTAGCAAAATCACTCCTAGCCACCTTGAGGACGGCAAAAAAGTCACTGCACCAAGTGGAGTGGAGAAACTGTCTTACAAACGTCCAAAGGGCATAGATATCGGTCATATGGTACATCGTGCCTTTGAGCTTGCGGTGAATATGCGTGGAAAGCTGTTTCCGTATAACGAAACGCCACAGCAGAATGAGCTTATTCAGAAGATTGTCAGCAGAGCGTATCTCGACTTTGAGGACGAGTGTAGCTCGCAGGCTTCTGAGAGCTTTTATAAGGACTATATCAACTATCAGCTTCACAGCTTTTTGAAAGATAAGGATATCGAAAAATTGCTCAAAACTGCGCAGGCGGTGTATACAGAGCTTCCATTCTACAGTATGGACGGCAATGAATACAGCAACGGAGTTATGGATCTTGTGCTTAAAATGTCAGAAAAAAGCTTTATCATAATCGACTATAAGACCAACATACAGGAAGAAGCCGACAGAAAGCTTTTTGAGGAGAGAATTTTAAAGACATATCGTTCACAGCTTGATTTTTATGAAAAGATACTCAGAAAAATGCTCTCGCTCAGTGAGGAAACCAAGGTGGAGTGCCATATTTACTTTATGAATGACGATAAATATATGAAAAACTAGAGCAAAGTCGCTTAAAATATGAATGAGTTAATATTGTGAATAATATTGTAATTTGTATCGTTCGGTTGACAATGCGATTGAGGTGTGGTATAATAAATCAGCTAATAATGTCGAAAAAAGTAAAAAAAGCAACAATAAGTCTACACTAAGCGTAAGGAGAACGTGAATATGGACGTGTACAAATTATGGACTTGCGGTGATAACAGCGAAAGCCAACTGAGTTCTACCTCATCGGAAATAGAAAAGGAAATCGACGTTCTCAGGAAAACTTTTGATTTTGTCAGGCTTCTGAAAGCGGACGGTCCTCATGGAGTGAGCGGCTGCGTTGAAAATCCATGTCAGTGTTTTTCTTTTTGGAAAGTGGACGAGCCTTGTGAAAACTGTATATCCTTAAAAACTTTTATTGATAAAAAGCCGAGAACTAAGCTTGAATTTATGGGAACTGACATTTATCAGGTCTTTTCAAAGTATGTTCAGGTTGACGGAGAGCCGTATGTTATGGAGCTTATCAAAAAGCTTGATGAGGACTCTCTGCTGGGTGTTCAGGACAGAGAAAAGATAATGAATAAGCTGTCAAAATATCATAAGGCAATGTATACTGATGCATTGACAGGTGCGAGCAACAGGAGATATTTTGAAGATAAGCTTAAAAAGTCCCATGTGCCTGCGGGTGTTGCGATGATAGATCTTGACGACTTCAAGGTTTATAACGATACATGCGGTCATGACGCAGGAGATATGGTGCTTGTGACAGTGGTTGATGTTATAAGGCGCTGTATTAGAAAATCTGATGTGCTTGTGCGTTATGGTGGCGACGAGTTTTTGCTTGTCATGCCTGATATTCAGGAGGACGATTTTGCCCATAAGCTCAGGAAGATAAAACGAAATATCCATGCGGCAACTGTGCCAGGGTATTCAAATATACGTCTGTCAGCAAGTGTCGGCGGCGTTTTCTCTGATGGCGATAGCCTTGACGAAGCTGTCAGCAAGGCTGATAAGCTTATGTATCAGGCAAAGACAAAGAAAGATACAGTTGTCACAGATGGTCACGAAAGTGTTGCCGGTGAGCCTCAAAAGCAGGAGATACTTATTGTTGACGATTCAAATATAAACAGAGAGATACTCTCTGAAATGCTTGGCGATGAATATATCATACATGAGGCGTCAAGCGGCGAGGAGTGTATTGACCTGCTTAATCAGTATGGCACGGGAATCTCACTTGTGCTTTTAGATATAATCATGCCCGAAATGGACGGATTTGAAGTCCTTGACTATATGGCGGAACATCATTGGATAGATGATATCCCTGTTATAATGATATCAAGCGAGGATTCTGCGTCCTCTATAAGAAAAGCATATGAGTTTGGCGTTTCTGATTATATCAGCAGACCCTTTGATTCACGCGTTGTGTATCAGCGTGTGTTCAATACCATTAAGCTTTATGCAAAACAGCGCAGACTTATTTCCCTTGTCAGCGACCAGATGTACGAAAAAGATAAAAACAACCGTATGATGATAAGCATACTCAGCCAGATAGTAGAGTTCAGAAACGGCGAGAGTGGAAGCCATGTGGTGAACATAAAGCGCATAACGGAATTGCTTTTAGATAGGCTTCCTATGCGTACAAACAAGTATACTGTCAGCGGCACTGAGCAGCTTCTCATACCAATGGCTGCGGCACTCCATGATATCGGCAAGATAGGCATTGACGATAAGATACTCAATAAGCCCGGCAGGCTAACAAAAGAGGAGTTTGAGATAATGAAAACTCACTCCGCTATCGGAGCGAATATGCTTGAAAGTCTTGAGCAGTTCCGTGACGAGCCACTCTTGAAGATAGCCCATGACATATGCAGGTGGCACCATGAGCGTTATGACGGCAAGGGCTATCCCGACGGACTAAAAGGCGACGAGATACCCATATCGGCTCAGATAGTTTCTGTCGCCGACGTTTATGACGCACTTGTCAGCGAGCGAGTTTACAAAAAGGCGTATTCTCATGAAAAGGCTATGGAATTGATACTTAACGGAGAGTGCGGTACATTCAACCCTGTGCTTGTCGAATGTCTTAAAGATATTCAGAACGAGCTTGCAAAGGGCGTAGAATAAGAGATGATATGATTTGTAAGGAGTGTCCTGATGACTACTAGAGAATTTTATGAAAGCATTGGCGCAAGTTATGACAGCGTTCTGGTACGTTTCGGCAGTGAGAAAATGATAACAAAGTTTGCAAAAAGATTTGCTGATGATACAACTTTTCAGGATATGTGCAAGGCTTTAGAGGAGAAAAACGCCAAGGAAGCTTTCCGTATGGCTCACACTCTCAAAGGCATTTGCAGCAATCTTGGCTTTGATGAGCTTTACAAGGCGAGCTATGACCTTACAGAGGATCTTAGGGACGGTGAGCTGTCAGGCTATGAGCAGGATTATGAAAAGGTCTGCGAAAAATATAAGATAGTTTATGACACTGTGACAAAAATAGATAACTGAGTTTTGACCGATAGTCTGTCAGACTGTCGGTTTTATGGTGAGGAGGAGCTTCCACCACATGAGCTTAGAATGATGTCTGCGTTCAATGCGAAGATAGCAAACTTCGATCGCAAAACTATCAAGGGCAGACAGCGTTTCAGAATGAAACATTTAATTCGTTCCAGAAAATAGCAAAGCACCCGTATCATGTGCGATACGGGTGCTTTTTTATCAGAAGCCTTGTTCTTTAAGTTCTTTTACTATATCTACATAAAATTCTCTCACGTCAAAATCCTTGATGTTCTCCCTGAAAAGGTCGATAACATCGCCATGAGAAATGCCACGCTTACCCTTGTGTTCTATCATCTTGGAGTTTTCACCATAAAGTCCCGACTCAACTGTTACTAGCCCGTCATTGCCCTTGCCGTATGGCTTGTTGAGCAGATAGCCGATATTTAACGGAAAACCAGCGGAACGTATGCTGTTCATTTTGCTCATCACGGAGCGGTAGGAAACCAACTGGCTGTCGGGGGTGCTTGCGTTAAGCTCAGAGCAGTTTTTGTAAGTCAGGTCATAAACGCCATCTAAAAAGCTTGGGTCTTTGTCACCCAGAGCAGTGAAAAGCTTGTTGTATTTTCTATCAACAAAGCTCTGTATGCTCTCAGGTATCTTCCCAAGAAGCATATCAACGAATTTACAACCATAGTGTGGCGTGTTTATGGTGGTAAGAGTTGCCACATATTTGTCCATACCGAGGTGAGAGATAGCGTATCTCGAGTCAAGCCCACCCTTTGAGTGTGCAATTATGTTGACCTTTTCTGCGCCAGTTTCTGCAATAACTTCTTTTATCCTTTCAGCTACCTCAGTGGCACTGACGGATACTTTGTTGGCGGACTGTTGCTTGCCGTAATAGACCTCTGCGCCATTTCTAATAAGTTCATTAGGTATCCTGCCCCAATAGTTTATTACCTGCCAATCACGGAAGAATATGCCATGTACCATAAGTATAGGATACTTTGTCTTGCATACCTCGTTCTCTTTTCGTGCAGCGTCAAGGTCAAGCTTTGCCTGCTCGAAGTAGTATTCACTTCTCGCTGCCTTGTAGAATTTTCTGAACACGATGCAGTTCACAAGTGGTATGTACCATGTAAACAGCAAAAGAATATACCACAGTATTTTCACCTGACGTGCCGAAGCCGCTATCCGCACAATGCCACTCAGACACAAAAGCGTTGTTATAGCATAAGCGCAAAGTGCATTTGCAAGAAGCCGCCAACCGTTTAGCTTTGTAAAGCAAAGCACTATCACTATTATAAGCTGTATAACGCTTTGCAAAACACCGCAGCCAAGTACAAACGCTCCGGAATCAAGCCGTCGGATTTTTCCATGAGAACCTTTGCGTCCATGTGATTTGAACATGAAAACCAAGGTGTATAGTGTCAAAAGTATGATGATAAGCGTTTTGAGCAGAGAATTTATGTCAATAAGTTTCCACAGCGCAGGTGCGTTTGCAAGCAGAAGCACCGGTATAGAAAGAAAAGTCCCCCTAATTTTTTTCATTTTTTTTACCCCTTAAAGATTATTTTTCAGTTTTACGTGTCTAATATCGTTTCCCACAAACATAATAGGCATGAAACAGCCTGTGAGCCTCGAAACTATACGCTCATTATATTTTGCATTGTATTCTTCATTGGTGAGATTGGTAGAGATTATCGTTGGCCTGCCAAGGTTGATACGCTCGTTGATTATTTCATATATCACGGAATCGGTAAAGCTCGTTTGAAATTCTGAGCCGAGGTCGTCAAGGATAACAAGGTCGGCATTCTCTATGATGTCAAGTGTCTGACCTGTAGCTCTGCCGAAATGCTCGTCCTCTATCTGTCTGAGAAGCTTCAGCAGAGAGGCGAAAATAACGCTGTAGCCCTTTTGTATAAGTTCATTTGCAATGCAGGCTGAAAGAAAAGTCTTGCCAAGACCTGTTTTGCCAATGAAAAACAATGATGGAGAGTTTTCATGAAATTTGTCAGCATATGCACGGCAGTTTGAATACACCGTTCTCATTTTCTCTCTTGGTGACATTCCGTTACCGTCGCTTTCAGGATAAAATTCTATTCTGAACTCAGAGAAATCGTGGAGCTGGATACTGCAATTCTCGTTAAGCTCCTCAGTGGTGTATTTTTTCAGCAAGTCAGTGAAGCACTTGCACTTCACTCCGTCACGATAGCCATAATCACAGCATTTAGGACAGTAATAGTGATAATCAAGGTAGTCTTCAGGATAACCTCCCATTTTAAGCAGCCCTTTAATGGCACGTTTAGTATTGGCATTGTTTTGACGCATTTTTTGTATATATTCTCTTCCATGAGCATTTTTGCCTACTATGCCCTTCATGAGTTCACAGTTATTTGCTTTTAGTGATCTTGTAAGAACCTCTATTTCAGGAAGTCGCTGTGCTATCTCCTGAGCGTGGACCTCATGCTCGTTCATGACAGCTTCACGCCGTCTTTTAAGTTCATTTTCAGCCTTGTCATATGCGGTTATTGAATATTTCATTTTTTTACTCCTTATCATAGCTTTCCTGATTTTTCTAGATCAAAATTCATTGCGAATTTTTCAAAATCATCAAGATTATAGGAAGTTTGCTTATTAGTATTCTTATTTTTCTTGGAGGTGTGGTACTTTTCGTCCTCGTGTGTGACCTGTTCAGGGGTAGTGATGCTCTTGCCGGCCCAGTTTGACAGTATAGTGTCTATATATTTGTAATTCAGTTTGTTGGTATTGTCAACGCACTTGTTATAGGCTATCTCCAGCATTTCAACAGTGAAGCCCATTGTTCGCCACTTTTCTATAAACTCAAGCTGCTGCTTTGACGGCTTTGCGGTCTGTCCGAAAATTTTCAGTACCTTGAATTCATACTTTTTTATGTTGGAAAGCCTAATTATTTCTTGTTCAATTTGTTGATAAGTACAGATGTCTTGTTCAAACCACCCTCGCATTACTGTCACAAGGTAAGACACGTTGTGCTTTTCAAGTGACACACAGTATTCTGCGGCTAAGAGAATAGATGCAGCATCAAATCGGTAATATTCATAAAGAGCAAGAAGTTCCCCTTGCTCAGTTCCATTGATAGTGCGTTGTAAAACGGTTTGTATCTCGTCAAAGAGATGTGCAAGGTTAGGGTCCTTCTGCTGTTTTTCCAATATCTCAGAATTTTTGTATCTTATGCACAGCTTGTTTGAAACGCTCTGACGTTTCGGGGCAACTGCCTCCACTTTTGAAACAGGCTCGGCCTTTGTTTCAGGCTCTGAAACAGGTGTAGAAACGGCTTTGACCTGTGCAGGCTTTGCCGTATCACTGCGTTCTGAGGTGATAACGCCCAGTGATACCCAGTGTGTCACAGCGTCAATGACAGTGTTCTCAGAAAGCCCGGACTTTTCCGCAAGCTTTGCACTGTCACATTCACGTTCCGTTGAACAGAGTATGCAGAGAAGTATCTTTACAAAGTCGCCATCACTTAATTTTATGTATTTATCGACCACTTTAGACGGCACTGAAAAACTGCTTCCCCAGCGGTCGCAATCAAAAGTATATTTCATTATGTATCCTCACAAATATGATTAAAATTATCCAAAATAATTATATCACATAATCTGAACTTTTGCAACAAAATTTGTGCATTTGACTTTTGGTAAATAAAATGCTATAATAGGCTAATACCAAAGAAACGGAGAGATAAAAATGATAAGAAAATTTGTGCCTGAGGACAGGGAAGATTATATCAGATTTTCCACTGAGTTCTATAATTCTTCTGCAGTGGACAAGCCTGTTCCAAGAGAGCATTTTGAGCAGGGCTTCGATGAAATGATGAGGTCTGACGTGTATGTGCAGGGTTATATGCTCGTTTGTGACGGCAATAATGTTGGCTACTGTGTTACAATGAAAACATATTCAGTTGAAGCAGGCGGTATTACTATATGGATAGACGAGCTTTTTGTGCTGGAGGAATACCGATCAAAAGGTCTAGGCAGGGAGCTTTTTAAGTATATTGAGGAAAATGGCGACAAAAAGCTCCGCCGTATCCGACTTGAAGTCGAGCTTGAAAACGGCAGAGCCATATCGCTTTATAAGAAAATGGGCTTTGAGCCTGCGCCTTACGACGGAATGTGGAAAACTATTTTATAGTCCTCTCGTGAATTTCCCTTGAAATGCTGTCGCAAACCTTATTAAGTGCGGCGTGGTCCATTGCGGCGATATAATACTTTTCTATCTCGTCATGGACTTTCTTGGCTTTCTTGATGCCAGCGTATACTTCATCTGCAAGGTCGGAGGCGGTGACTTTATCTAATCTCAGTCTTGTTTTCAGGGCTGAGATCTTTTTCTTGTCATAAAATCTGCCCATATTGATAGCTTTTTCAAATCCGTCAAGCTTGCTTATAGGGGAATTTATCACAAATGCGATGCCAGCCTCCGGGATAAGCAAATGCTCATAAAGGGTGTTGCCAAATAGTATAGCAGGGCAGAGGATAACATCATAACCTCGCTTTACAGCCTGCTGTGCCATGAGGGTGACGAACTTGTGGGAAGCGGCATAATAATCATCGTTCATGGCAAACACGTCAAGGTAGCTGTCAAGAGTGGCAAGCTGCGTCATACAGCCGTATTCTGTCAAAGCGGTCAACTGTCTAAGATCAGTTTTGCCACTGCCGGAGCCTTTTTTGTTTAGAAGACGTTTTGCTGATCGTTCTGTGAAGCTTTTCAGCTTTTCCTCCAGCAGACAGCCTTCACCGCAATTGTAGGTATCGAAGCAAACGTTAGACAGGGCAGTGGTAAACCTTTTGCTTCTTGCCAAAAGCGACTTGTTTTTGTCTGTGACCTCGATTATTTCAGATTTGAAGGCCTTCAGCTTTTCTTCGTCCCAATACTCTCCTAAGTTGATTATTTTCTGACAAACTCCCGGGTATGAACATTCCATAACGTGGGGCGCAGTGCCGTCGCAGATTATGGCCTTTGATGTATGCAGAACGATTGCATCAAGGGAAGCAGGGTCAGAGGAGCAATAAAACCTGGTGACGTCCTCTGTCGGTTCAAACTCGGCGGCTATCTTTTTCATAAGCGAAGATTTTCCCGTGCCTGCACCTCCTTTGAGTATGAATGTGAAATACTCCTTATCAGCCATTATCTTGCCAAATTCCGTGGAAAAACCATTCTGCGTCATTGCACCCAAAAAATACTTTTCTGACATAAATTACCCTCCATATCTCAAACGCATTAGATCAGTGTGACTGCGTTTGCATTTTCATTTTTATAATATGTCAGAAAAAGCATGATTGTTCAAAAAAATTAGGTGGACGAAAAAAGCATGATAAAAGTAAAAAAATTTCATTGCATGACGTTGTAAATTTACATTGTCATAACTACTTTATCTTTCCTGCCTGCAACAGGATACAAAACGCCGTCCTCTTTATGCAGTGCCTTTTTTACTATTGCAGAACTTTTCATTATGTTCCGCCTTTCTTATCTATCTTACTTCTGCGGTATCATACAGCTAGTTATGACTAACTCGTAAGCCTTTATGATAGCACAACAAGGTGGAAATGTCGATAGAATTGGGGCGATGGAAGGCGGTAAGGACAGAAAAATACCGATACAGAGGGGGCTGTATCGGTGGAATATATGGGTAAAGCTTAGTCTGGAAATTCAAGAGATCTTGTACATATCATTTTTGTAGAACATTATTGAATCGTTTTTTTCAGAGCGCCTTAGAACGGTAAGGACATTATAAACATCTGGAAATGGCGAAACCATACCCATACACGCCATACCAAAATTCAATCCATTAAATACTCTAAATTCGGCAGGACTAATTAAAAATAATATAAAAGGAACCACCCCAAGAACAAAAGGCAGCAGACACATCAATATAAACCTATCTCGTTTTAATGGATATGATGCTAATGCCACGAATGTTGTCTTTCCTTTAATTCTTCCTATTGTTACATCTGCGTCCTTAGGATAAACGATTCCGTGTAACCACTCGTGAATTATCAACAATAAAAAGCCTAAAGCAAATCCCACCAGAATAAATATTGGAGAGATCACGACCACCTTGCACACAATGGTTTTACCAAGCATAGCGGCAAAAAGTAAAACACATAGAATTACAGCTATCGGCAACGCTTTTTTCATCAGTTCATCGACACTCTTAGGCGTTTCTATCTTTACTGCATTATCAGGTAACTTTCCTGTTTGATATTTATTTATATCATTTATTGACCACACAATTTTTATCATATTACATACCTTTGTTTATCTAATCTCGATTTATCGTCTAACTATATCGTATTATTCATTATACCACACCATATGCCCCAAAGTCAAGCAAACTATTCGATTCGATATAGTTTGAAACTATATCTATCCCACAGAAATAAATATTTTACTATCGCCTTTTTTCGTGCTATACTAAATACCAGCAAACCAGTAGGAAATAAACTATAGTAAAATGAAAGAGGTAATAAAAATGAGCAATAATATCAAAGTACCATGCCGCTACGATTTTGTGGGCAGCTTTCTCAGACCTGACTATCTGAAAAAGGCAAGAGCAGATTTTGAAAAGGGCGCTATCACAGTCCAGCAGCTTAAAGAGGTAGAGGATAAGGCTATCCTTGACCTCGTTGCAAAGCAGAAAAAGGCTGGTTATCATATCATCACTGACGGAGAGTTCCGCAGAGCCACATGGCATCTTGACTTTATGTGGGGCTTCAACGGAGTTGGTCACAGCAAGACACAGACAGGTCTGCCTTTCCATGGCGAGGCCGCAATGATAGATGATACATATCTCACAGGCAAGGTATCAGTTGGCGACCACCCATTTGTTGAGCATTTTAAATTCGTTAAGGCTCTCGAGGACGAGAACACAGTCGCAAAGCAGACTATCCCTGCACCTGCACAGTTTCTTGAGCAGATGATAATGCCTTTCGCACTGGAGAACACAAAGAAGTATTATAACGATACAGAAGAGCTTGTTCAGGATATCGCAAAGGGCTACAGAAAAGTCATCGCTGACCTTTATGCAGCAGGCTGCCGCAACATTCAGTTCGACGACTGCTCATGGGGCATGATAGTTGACCCTAATGCAAAGGCTATTTTTGGAGTTGACGACGCAGGTCTTGAGGATATCAAGAAACTGCTTCTCAGAATAAACAACCTTGCTATCGAGGGCAAGCCTGAGGATCTTGTTATCACAACTCACGTTTGCCGTGGCAACTTTCATTCAACATATGCAAGCAGCGGCGCTTATGACAGCGTTGCAGAAACACTTTTTGCAGGCGAGAACGTAAGCGCATATTATCTTGAATTTGATGATGAGCGTTCAGGCGGTTTCGAACCTTTGAAAGCAGTAAGCGGCGACAAGAAGGTCGTTCTCGGACTTATCACATCAAAGAAGCCTGAGCTTGAGGACAAGCAGGCTGTTATCGACCGTATCCACGATGCTGCAAAGTACATCTCACTTGACAGACTTTGCCTTAGCCCACAGTGTGGTTTTGCTTCCTGTGAGATAGGCAACAAGCTCACAGAGGAGGAGCAGTGGGCAAAGCTTGCTCTTGTTAAGGAGATCGCCGAAGAAGTTTGGGGATAACCAACAGATTTAACATATATCCCGAGGGATACTCAATATTCTTGATAAAAAATGACTCGTGTCAAAACATATCCAACTTATTAACAGATCATTCGAGTGCGGAGAAAAGGACAAATAAAAAAAGTAGGGAGCGTTGCCAAATCGGTAGCGCTCCCTATAATATTACTTGAGGCTCTTATGTTTCTGTTTTAAAATCTCTTGGATCTCTGCAAGATGTTTGGCCGTAAAGGTAAATAATCCTGTATAATGAAACTTGACACATACAAATAAAATGTGTCAAGTGATATTGACAAAACCATGGTGAGGGAAGTGATGTGATTTTTCTCAAATATGTTGATCCGATTTTCTTTTTCTATTTTCCATTGTCAATTCTGAAAAAATGTGCTATAATCATACTGGTAATCAGCTGCATTGGCGGAGAATGGAGGAAAATATCTTGTGTTTTACAGTAATATTGGCGGATGATGAGCCACAGATTTTAGAAGGAATTCGGGATTCTGTGGAGTGGGAAACACTGGGGTTTCGTGTCATTGCAACAGCACTGAACGGAAATGAGCTTCTGGAACAGACGGAAACGCTTCGTCCTGATTTGGTAATCAGCGACATTAAAATGCCGTTTCTGGACGGATTGGAAGTGGCGAGAATCCTGCATGAGAACATGATGCATATAAAAATTGTCCTTTTTTCCGGCTGGGACGATTTTGAATATGCACAGCTTGCCATTCGGTATGGGGTATCGGAATATGTGCTGAAACCCATCGACTTTCAGGAGATGCAAAACCTGCTGAAAAAAATCCACAGAGAATTAGAAACGGAGTTGGAACAGCGTCAAAATCAGGAGCGTTTTGCGGAAATTTATCAAAAGAGCCTGCCATTGTTGCAGGAGCAGTTTCTAATACAGCTGGTCAGAGGCTCACTTACCCCAGAACAGATGCAGCGGCAGCAAAAAAATCTGTCGGTTTCGCTGGATGCCAATCATTTTTGTGTGGTCATTATGAAGATCACGGAGGAAAGCGATGATTATCTGTCGCAGTTTTCCGTGGCAGAATCCGTCAATGAGATGCTGCAGCAGGTCTGTCCCTTTCGGACATTTCGTTATCTGGACAAGATCATTTATCTGTTGCTGCTCTCTGCACCGTTGGAAATGATACGGATTCAGAAAGCACTGAACGAAGCCTCTCATATTTCCAAGCACTATAACCAAGTGGCATTTTCCTGCGGCATCGGCAGCATCTGTGAAAAGCTGGAAGAGTTGCCGGCTTCGTTTTCACAGGCAATGGAGGCGTTGGAATACAGCGTGGTGTCCGCAGAAGAGTCTGTGACCTCTTATCAGGATGTGGAATTGTACGAAAACCACGTGTACACCTCTATATCCACAGAGGAACTGGAAATTGCGATCAAGCTGGAAGATCAGGAAAAAGTGCAGAAAGAAGTGGAAAAGCTGGTGACACAACTGGAAGAGAGCCACTATAATTTCAATGCTTACCAGTCAGCAATTCTGGAGATCATCTTTTCCATCTCCGGCATTTTTCGCCAGTATCACATGATGGACGACGAAATATTCGCCGATGCCAAGCGTATGACCATGAAGGTCCTGTCCCTGGAAACGGGAGAGCAGCTGAACGCATGGCTGCTGAATTACTGCGACTATATCATTTATGCGATTCACCAGAGGAAGGTGGATCGGAACAGCATCCTTGCACAAAAGGCCATGGAATATGTCCAGCAGCATTACGGCAATGCGGAGTTGTCCGTGGACGAGGTGTGTGCCTATCTGCATGTCAGTACGTCTCACTTTTCCAACATCTTCCGCAAAGAAACCGGCATGAGTTTTCTGGCGTTCCTGACGAAGAAGCGAGTGGACGAGGCAGTTCGCCTGCTGAAGACAACGGACGAAAAAAGCAGAGTGATCGGAGAAATGGTCGGCTATCCGGAACCCAATTATTTCAGCTATGTCTTTAAGAAAAACATGGGCATGTCGCCGGCAAAATTCCGAAAAGAACTGGCAACGGGGAACTAGCATGAAAAAGATATTGCAATTGTTGCACCGGAAGATTGACGGAAAGAGCATTCGTCTGATTTTTACTGCCCTGTTTTTCCTGACCGTCAGTCTGTTCACTGCACTGATCATCTCCCTTTATTCAGAGTATACCAAGGCACAGATCACCGCTTTTTTGCAGGAGAAAAATACCCAGCAGCTGCGGCGTATGAGTTTCAGCATTGAGGAAGATGTGGACGACACCATTGAGCTTGCCAATACCGCCTATTATCAGATCATCAAGAGCGCTGACCTGCAGGCACTTTTGACGGAACAGACTTTGTCGGATTTCTGCCAGCTTCATGAAAACAAGATTTTGTATGCCGCCATTTATGATATTGACGGGGCACTGCTCTGGCAGAATGCAGAGAATTATGATACAGAATCGGTGGACAGTGCTGCATGGTTTCAGGCAGCAGAAACTGAAATTGACACCGTCGCATTTGATGTGCCTCATTATATCCAGACAGCAGCAGGATTTCAAAAAGCCATGACCGTTTCCCGCTATGTGGAGCTTCGGGACGGTGGAAAGAGCCGTTCTGGAATTTTGCGGTTTGATGTCTGCATGGACAACATGGAGGCCGAGCTGAACATCTATCCGGCATCACAGACGGATTATTTTTACCTGATGGACAACGAGGAGCATCTGATCTGCTATCCCTTTGAGAAACGACTGAAGAGCGGTGTGCGAACCGAATGGACGCTTCATGCACCGAAAAATCAGGTGGTTTTGCAGGACAAAAAGGAGTGGCTGCTCCAGCAGCAAACCATAGGATATACCGGCTGGAAACTGATCTCTGCTGCTTCTTTGACGGAAGAACTGCAAAACAACACGCAGCTCAGAACCGGAATCGCAGTCATTGTTCTGCTGATGGCGGTGGTTTCTGTGATATTGGACTTTTTGATTCAGCGTCTGATGATCGCACCGGTTTTGCGGCTCTCCGAAACCATGAAACGGTTTGGACATGGGGAATTGCAGGTTCGTGCAAAAGCAGAGAGCTGCGGAGAAATCAGAGGACTTTCCGACGGCTTTAATGACATGGCGGAAAAGACGAATCAGCTGATGGAACGAGTGCGGAAAGAGGAACGGGAAAAACAGATTACCGAGCGAAAGCTTCTGCAATCTCAGATCAATCCCCACTTTTTGTATAACACGCTGGATTCTATTATCTGGATGATACAGAGCAAAAAGTATGAGGGTGCCGGAAAAATGGTGTCCATGCTGGCAAAGTTTTTCCGCATCTCTTTGAGTCAGGGAAAGGACATTATCACGCTGAAAAAGGAACTGGAACACGCCGTCAGCTATCTTTCCATTCAAAATGTGCGGTTTCAGGATAAGTTTACATTTACGGTGGATTGGGACGAAAAACTGGCGGACTGCCTGTGTCCCAAGCTGGTGATCCAGCCACTGTTGGAAAATGCAGTCTATCACGGCATGGAGGGCATGTATGAAGACGGGGAGATCCAACTGAAGATCTATGCGGTAAACGAACTGGTGCACATCGATGTGATCGACAACGGCGAGGGTATGACCGAAGCACAGGTGCAGAAGATGATGCAGGGCGATGTGGTGTCCAGCAAGCGTGGCTCCGGAATTGGTGTGAAAAATGTCAATGACCGAATCAAGCTGTATTTCGGTGAGGCATATGGCGTACAGATAATCAGTGCACCGGATGAGGGAACTACGGCACGCATCTATTTTCCCATGAGGAGGCAGGAAGATGAAATTGAAAAATAAGGTGCTCTGGGTCTTTGCCGGAGGGATTCTGCTGGTACTGCTGTTGTTTCTTGAACAGCAGTTCTTTCAAACAAGAAAAAAACAGATCGCCGTGATTTTGTCGGAAGATGCAGTGTCCGATTTCTGTGCGTTTCAGGAGGGCATCTATGACGGTGCAGAGGATTGTGCGGTGTCACTTCGTATCATACACACTCCGGAGCTCTCGGAAAACGCATGGGCGGAATTGCTGTCTGCACAAAAAAAGCAGGGCTGTGACGGTGTTCTGCTGTTCTGTCCGGAACAATACTACACCGGAAGCGAAAAGTTCTATGCCGAAATACTGGAGCAATGCAAGCTCCCTGTTTTCTCTGTCACCTATGCACCTGCATTTTTTCACGGTGCTTATAGCGATGGCATGGAACAGATCTCCGAGATCCTATCCCCGCAAATCCAAGAGGCAGCACAGGGTACGTTCGAAATTGCCGCAGATACCACGCAGGCAAAGAGTGTGCGAATTGCGGAGTCTGTGGAGCAGTGTCTGAAACAAAATGATGCGGTATATGATCGGGATACCAGTTTTGAAAACGGCTCTAAAACACTGCTGGTCTGCGGAGAAACAGACGACACCAAAGCTTTTTCCCGTGCGGCGGCAGTCATTCAGATCTGCCCCGAACAGCCGGATTATACATTACTGACAAGCGGTGCGGTGGACATGATCGTGACAGAGAATGATTATGGGTTTGGGTATCAGGCAATCGCCTATCTGACAAAGCGTATGCAGCGGAAAAATGTGCCGTTTTCTCCGCCAGAACTGCGTGAGGTCACAAAGGAAAATCTGTTCGATGCCCAACAGGACGCACTGCTGTTTGAATAGGAGAAGTGCCATGAAAAAGAAGAACCTTATTTTCTCTGCGGTAGGCGTTGGACTTCTGGCTGCTGCTATGGTGGGCGGATTTGTCCACTTTCAAAAGCAGCACACTGACCGTTTTTTGAAAGTGGGAATTGCGGTATATGATCTGGAAGACCCCTATATTCAGACATTGACAGATGCTATTCGCAGTCAGCTGAAAGATAAGACCATCGACGGAAGGGAGATCATCTACGATGTTTTTGATGCCTCCGGCAGTGCGGTAACACAGAACACACAGCTTTACGAAATTTTGCAGCAGGAGTATGATGTGATCCTCTGGAATCCGGTTTCGCCCACTAATGTCGTGGGGATATTGGAGGATGCACAGGAACAGGATGTGCCGGTGATTCTGTTCAACCGTGAACCGGCGAAAGCGGATCTGGAGGAGCAGGACAATGTATGGTACGTCGGCACAGAGGCGAAAGAAGCCGGAAATATGCAGGGAGAAATGCTGATTCAGGCTTGGAATACCTGTGAGATGGACAAGAACCGGAACGGTATGCTTGACTATATTCTGGTAGAGGGAGAACAGGCACATACCGATGTCATCAACCGTACCGATGCGTTTCTGCAAACGGCTTCTGCTGCACTTCCTCTGAATCAGCTCCATGTGATCTCCGCGGACTGGGCGAGAACCTCTGCACTGCGGGAGATGCAGAACCTCTCCGCAGAGGAGACAACTGAAGTCGAGGCGGTGATTTGCAGCAATGACAGCATGGCATTGGGTGTCGCAGATTTTTATGCAAAGCAGAAGCTGCCGCTGCCAGTCATCATTGGCATCAATGGGATTCAGGACATGCAGGATGCCATTGATGCCGGGGTGATTTACGGGACGGTAGATCTGAATGTTCCGGAACAGGCAAAAACTATTTTTGCAATCATTCAGGGATATTTCGATGCCGGAGCAGAAATGCCGAAAGAAAAAGTCTGCTATCTTCCGCAATCCCCTTATACGAAATAAAATAAAGCAAACCTTCTTGAATCGTGTTGGAATTTGTATCTTTTGCACAGAATAATGTATTCCTTTTGGAAATGTCCTGTGCTATGATATAGGTGTCAACAAAACAGGGACCCGAACGAAAATAGGTTCCGATTCAAGGAGGTTTTTCTTATGTTAAAAAACAGCACACAACCCGCCGGCGGCGGAAACGTCATGTATCCCGGGAAAGTTCCGGGGAAAGTCAAGTATACATTTGCATTTGGTGCCTTGGGCAAGGATATGATCTATGGCATGATTGCAACGTTCTCCATGATCTATTTTACCGACATCATTAAGGTCGCACCGGCATTTATCGGCATCATGTTCTTTTCCGCAAAAATCTGGGACGCCTTCAACGACCTGTTTATGGGAATGCTGGTGGACAACACCAGAAGCCGTTTCGGAAAGTTTATCCCGTGGCTGACGGTCGGAACACTGATCAACGCATTTGTTTTTATCATTTTGTTCACCGACTTCCATCTGAGCGGCATCGGACTTTGCGTATTTGCTGCCGTTGCCTATGTCCTCTGGGGCATGACTTATACTATTATGGATATTCCATATTGGTCTATCGTTCCGAATCTGACTTCAGACCCTCACGAGAGAGAAAAGGTTTCTGTACTGCCCCGTATTTTTGCCAGCATCGGTCAGTCCCTGATCATCGCCGGATTTGGCGTACAGATCATCAAGGGACTGGGAGGCGGTTATACAGGATATCATCGTTTTGCATTGATCATTGCCGCAACCTTTATCTTTACCATTGCAGTTACCGTCATCAATCTGCCGAAAAAGCAGGTGGGCAAAAAGGCAGAAAAGGTTTCTTTCAAGGACATCTTTTCCATCATCAAGAGAAATGACCAGCTTCGCTGGGCAGTGGCTCTGATTCTCCTGTACAACGTGGGAATCCAGCTCATTATGGGTGTTGCAACTTATTATTTTGCTTATGTCTGCAACAACAGCAGCATGCTCTCTGCATTTATGATCAGTGCCTCCATCGCAGAAGTGGTTGGTCTGATTATTTTCCCGAAAGTCACCAAGATGCTCTCCAGAAAGAAAGCATTCCTGATGGCATGTATTCTTCCGGCAATCGGACTGCTGATCCTACTGCTCACCGGTATTTTTGCACCGCAGAACATTGTGCTCACTGTCATTGCAGGAGTGATCGTTAAGACTGGTACTGGTCTGGAACTGGGCTGTGCGACAGTCTTTCTGGCAGACGTGGTGGACTACGGCGAATATAAGCTGGGCATAAGGAATGAGGGTGTCGTATTCTCCCTCCAGACACTGATCGTGAAGCTGACCGCTGCATTTACTTCTCTGTCCATTGGCTTTGCACTGGACCTGACTGGATATGTACCGAATCAGATCCAGTCCCTCGCAACTCAGAACTCCATTCGTGTGCTGATGTGTGTCATTCCGGCTGTGGGAATGCTGCTGGCATATGTGGTATACCGCAGGAAGTATAAGCTGAACGATGCGTATATGAAAAAGGTGGTTTCCGCCATTTCTAGTCCCAAGACTGAATTGACATCCGAAAAGACGACAGAGGAGGAATCATGACCATGAAACTGAAACAATTTCAGGCAGACCTGACCGCAGGAAAATATGATGAAAAGCTTTGCAAACTCTACGGCAGTTCCGATGCCGTACTTGCTGCACAGCGAGCACGCTATTTGCAGGCGGCAGAGAACTTTTCTTGCCTGTATCCGGAGTGGGAGGAGATCGCCGTATTTTCTGCACCCGGCAGAACCGAGATCGGCGGAAACCATACCGATCACCAGCATGGCTGTGTTTTGGCTGCCTCTGTTGATCTGGACGTCATTGCCATTGTGGCATTTCACGACGAGCATGTGATTCGGCTGCAATCTGCCGGGTATCCGCAGGATTATGTAGATTTGTGTGACCTCACGGTACATCCGGAGGAAAAGGGAAAGTCCGCTGCACTGATTCGCGGTGTGGTTTCCAGATTTCAGGAAATGGGCGTTGCTGTAGGCGGCTTTGATGCTTACACCACTTCCAATGTCCTGAGCGGCAGCGGACTCTCATCTTCGGCAGCCTTTGAGGTACTCATCGGCACTATCATCGACCAGCACTATCATGCAGGTGCTGCCGGAGCAGTAGAGATTGCCAAAATCGGACAGTATGCGGAAAATCGGTACTTCGGAAAAAAGAGCGGGCTGATGGATCAGATGGTAAGCTCTGTAGGTGGATTTGTGTTCATTGATTTTGAGGACACGGACAACCCGAAAATCGAAAAGCTGTCCTGTCAGTTTGAAGATGCCGGCTATATGCTTTGTATCACAGATACCAAGGGCAGCCATGCAGATTTAACAGATGATTACGTTTCTATTCCGGCGGAGATGAATCTGGTGGCTGCACAATTCGGAAAAAATCATCTGCGGGAAGTGGACGAGAAAACGTTCCTGCAGGCACTTCCGAAATTGCGAACTGCCTGTTCCGACCGTGCTATTTTGCGTGCTGCCCATTTCTACGGGGATAACCGGCGTGCAGCCGAGGAGGCAAAGGCACTGTCCAGCAATGATTTTCCACGGTTTCTGAAACTGGTGAAAGAATCCGGAGATTCCTCTGCGAAATGGCTCCAGAATCTCTACTCCTGCAGCAAACCGGCAGAGCAGGGTATTACGCTGGGGCTCTGGGCGAGCAAGCAGATTCTCGGAGATGCAGGCGTTTCCAGAGTGCACGGCGGAGGATTTGCCGGAACTATTCAGGCATTTGTGCCGGTACACATGGCGAAAGATTACTGCAAAAAAATGGATCAATTGTTCGGAGCGGGCAGCTGCCAGATCCTCCAGATCCGGAACATTGGCGGAATGCAGTTTGCCTGAGGATTTGCTGAGAAATGGGGGTGTGTATCGCATGAAACAAGTACAGATTTCAGAATTTGAACCAACTTCCAGTGGGCAGATGGCACATTTCTACCGCATTGAGAATGCCTCCGGTGCAAGCGTGACACTTTGTGATTATGGTGCGTCGATCGTTTCTCTGCTGGTGCCGGATCGGCAGAAGCTGCTGCGGGACGTGGTGCTGGGTTATGCCCATGTGAAAGGCTATGAAATCGGCGGAGAATATTTTGGCGAAACTGTTGGAAGGTGCTGCAACCGTATCTGTCACGGACGGTTCGTCCTGAATGGTCAGGAGATACAGCTGAATTGCAACGATGGAAAACACCATTTGCACGGCGGTTACCGCAGCTTAAGCCGGCGTATCTGGCAGGCAGAATGCGGCGGTAACAGCGTTGCTTTCACCACAGAGAGTCCGGATGGTGAGGAACATTATCCGGGAAATTTGCAGGTGACTGTTACCTATACTTTTGACAATACCAATACTCTGACCATTGCTTATGAGGCAGTTTGTGATAAAGATACGATCTGCAACCTGACCAACCACAGCTATTTCAATTTGGACGGACACCAAAGTGGAACACTGGCGCATCATATGCTGAAACTTTTTGCGGATTCCTACATTCCAATTGACCAGACTTCTATTCCGTCAGGAGAAATCGCACCGGTTGCAGGAACGCCCTTTGACTTTCGCGCATACAAGTCGATTCCGGCAGCATTTCAGGAGGATTGCGTGCAGATTCAGAACGCAGCCGGATTAGATCATAGTTTTGCCGTTCGTTCCGATTCACCTATTCAGGCGGAGGCATACAGCACAGAGAGCGGAATCCGGCTTACCTGCAAAACAACGCAGCCCGCCATTCATGTGTATACTGCCAATTTCGTAGAAACTCCGGCGGATTTGGGAAAAGACGGTTGTGCTTACGGAAAACGAGGTGCCTTTTGCCTGGAAACGCAGAATTTTCCGGACGCCATCAATCATCCTAATTTTCCCTCGCCAATTTTGCGTGCAAATACCCCGTACCGGCAGGAAACACAGTTCCATTTTTCACTGAAAGGAGAAGCATAATATGCGTTTTTTAGTTTTGGGAGGAGCCGGATACATCGGTTCGCATACCGCACTGGAGTTGGTAAGAGCCGGTCATGAGGTCATTGTCGCAGACAATCTGTTGACAGGGCACCGCAACGCTGTTCCCAAGCAGGTGAAATTTTATGAGGGCGACATCCGGGATGCTGCCTTTTTGGATAAGCTGTTCAATGCGGAAAAAATCGATGCTGTGATTCACTTTGCAGCATTTTCTCTGGTGGCGTCCAGTGAAAAGGCAAAGCGTGTGCTGGGCTGGAAACCGGAGCACAATAGCCTGGAGGAGATCATTGCCAGTGCGTGGAATTGGCATACGCACCACCCAAATGGATACGAGGAGTGAGACAGATGATTTGCGATGAAATTCAAAAGCTGATGGATTACGGATTACAAAACGATTTGATCCAACCGGAAGATCGTTATGTGGTACAGAATCAGTACATGGAGATTTTTCAACTGAACGATTGGCAGACCAGCGGAGATGCATCTTCGAAAACAGAGATTGATGCGATTTTGCAGCCACTGATCGACTATGCCTGTGCACAGCATCTCATTCCGGATACCAGTGCCTCACGGGATTTGTTCGATACCAGGCTTATGGGCGTGTTGACACCTATGCCCAGAGAGGTGATGGCATCTTTTCGGAAGCACTACGCTGTATCGCCGGAAGCAGCAACGAGCTGGTACTATGCGTTTAGCCAGAACCTGAATTATGTGCGTCGGGGCAGAATTGCAAAGGATTTGAAGTGGACATATGCTTCCGAATACGGCACGCTGGACATTACGATCAACCGTTCCAAGCCGGAGAAAGATCCCAGGGACATTGCCGCAGCAAAATCTGCCAAGGCATCTGCGTATCCCAAGTGCCAGCTGTGTCCGGAAAATGCAGGGTTTGCCGGCAATTTGAAACAACCGGCAAGGCAGAATCTGCGTCCGGTTTCGCTGCAAATTCAGGGAGAACCGTGGCAGCTGCAATACTCACCCTATGGGTATTACCACGAACACTGCATTGTGTTCAACGAAAAGCATACAGCAATGAAGATCGATGCGGCAGTGTTTGAGAAACTGTTTGATGTGCTGGATATTTTCCCCCACTATTTCATTGGCTCGAATGCAGATCTGCCCATTGTGGGCGGTTCGATTCTCAGTCATGAGCATTTTCAGGGCGGCAACTATTCCTTTGCCATGGCAAAAGCACCGATTGAAAAATACTATGTGCTTCCTCAGTTTCCGAATGTGCAGGTGGGCATTGTAAAATGGCCCATGTCTGTGATACGGCTGCAGTCATCAAACCGGAGCATGCTCGCTGCGACTTGCAGCAAGATTCTGGAAAAGTGGCGTACCTACAGCGATGCAAGTGTGCAGATATTGGCATCCACTGATGGTGTGCCGCACAATACCATTACACCGATCGCCAGAATGCATGGCAGTACCTATGAGTGTGATCTGGTTCTGCGAAACAATCGCACTACGGAAGAACGTCCGCTGGGACTATTTCACCCCAATCCGTCATTGTACCACATCAAAAAGGAAAACATCGGCCTGATCGAGGTCATGGGGCTTGCAGTGCTGCCATCACGTCTTGCAGTGGAACTGGATGCTGTGAGAACGGCAATGCTTTCTGGTGCAGATTTGACGGCGAATCCGCTGACCGCATCACATGCTGACTGGGCTGTTTCCATTTTGAAACAGCATCCGGAATTTTCAGTGGAAAATGCATGGTATATCTTACACGCAGAAGTGGGGAAGGTGTTCGAGCAGGTTTTGTTAGATGCTGGTGTATTCCGTAGAAATGAGACAGGCAAAGCAGCCTTCGTGCGATTTATGGAATCGTTGTTGGAAGAATAATCGAAAACGTATCAAAATGGAAGATGGTTGTGAAAACTACATCACTTTCCTCACCACCCCACCAAGTGAAAAAGTGATACCCTTCTTCAAAACCTCTATAAAATCTTCTTCCATTTCCGAAAAAAATACCTGGAATCCCGTTGTTGGAATTCCAGGTATTTTTCTTATGCCGGGTTCTGCTCAAACAGAGCAGTATCCAGTTTGTCGGCGGCTTCCTGTTCGACTTTTTTCAGCACCTTCTTTCCACAATTTCCTATGTTTCTGTGAAAAATGGGATGTAGATATCCTCGCTGTATCCGTCCGAAGATGCCCAGACAGTGTGGATCCAGTCAGCATGGGAATAGGATTTATATAAATTTATATTATTATCCCAAATTATGATAATAAAAACAGGTAGATACCTCAATTGAGGTATCTACCTGTCCTGTTCATAGTTCACTATATAGGTCATTCATATTAGTTCTTTGAAAATGTCTATATAAGTATCTATCAAATTGATGTGAGTTATTTTTTAGCTTAAATATGTTGCCACACGCAACATATTTTTATAGCCTATGTACCCAATCAATAGCCGCTTCTGCCCAATGAGCCGCCACCGGCTGATAGTGACCTTCCCATGTGGCAGTGGTTTCGTCGCACAATGCAAGTCCATGTCCACCGTATTCATAAATGTGGCTCTCGAATGGAATGTGATACTTTGAAAGACTGCACATATACCAAAGTGTGTTCTCGACCCTTACACAGCCATCATCAGCACAGTGCCAGATGAATGTAGGAGGAGTGTTTTCCGATACTCTCTTCTCCATTGAAACAAGTTCTCTGAGCTCCGATGATTTTTCCTCGCCAATAATATTGAGTATTGAGCCTTCATGAGTGTATTCAGGGTCGGATGTGATAACAGGATAACCCAAGATAGAGCCGTTTACCTTGATGTCCTCAGGATTGCAGCCAAGAGGCTTTGTGAGCAGCTCGCTGTTCCAGAAGTTTGCCATTGTTGCCGCAAGGTGTCCGCCTGCTGAAAAACCGCATACTATTATCTTGTCAGGGTCAATGTCAAATTTCTCCGCATTATCTCTAACATACTTGACAGCCGCCGCACATTCCAAAGCGTCAGTAGGAAATTTTTTCTTGACGCATGAGTATCTCAGCACAAATGCACATATGCCTGCACCCAAAAATCTGAATGCAACAGGTTCAGCTTCACGCTCAGAACACCAATCATATCCTCCGCCCGGGCAGATTATAATTGCCTTGTGCTTCTTTCTGCCTATTTCCTCAGTGAGTGTGTTGTAATAGCAGTCAAGCACAGGTGCGCAGCCTTCGCTTGAAACGCCAGCCTTTTCATAATCCACTTTTATTTCTACTGTTTCTTTAAGCATTTTATTTCCTCCGAAAAAATTTATTCTGTAGCCGCCTGCTGGTCTGTCTGAGAGGACGAGTCAGCAGGTGCTGCATTTTCTGTCATATTAACGCAGACTATATAGCCGTCAACGTTGTTGCCTGAGATAGTGTTAGGACGCTCATTGTTGCTGTCGTCAAGTGGTACAGGCACGTTCGTGGTGCTGCCCTTGTCTGCGGCAACGTAGTAAACTGAATACTCAGTGTCGTCAAAAGCCGTGAATGTGAGCGGTTTTTCAAATGTATAGTCCTTGACAAAATCTATGTATTCTTCAAGGCAAAGCTTGTTTGCTGTCATTATCTCAGCGTGTGGTATACCTACATATCTGAAATGATAAGCCATAGGGCTTACACCTGTGATGTCAGCTTTGTCCTCCGGGTATCTGAGGATAAGTCCGTATTTCCAGCAGTTTTCAGATATCCAACTATAATCTCCCTCGCCTGTGAACTCAGGATATGCGCCTGTGCTTGCGTCATAAAGATGCAGGTCAAAGGCAAGTCCAGTGTTATGCTCGTAGCAGGCAGAACTGCTGTCTTCATCATCTTCCGCAGGCATAGCTGTGTTTATCATAAGTGTTGATATCTTCTTGTCAGCATAAAAATCATTGCCCATTTTGCCAAAGGCTTCAAAGGTCTCTTTTTTAGCCGTCAGTTGAGTGCTGCTGGTGGACATTATTTGACTTCCGTTCTTGTCAAACAAATAGGAATAAACTGTGTCTGTGTTATTCACTGTACCGGTGAAGGAGTGGTCGCCATTAACGAGAATAAGATCTCCATTTACCATATCAGTTTTGTTTTTTGCGGTAACATACATATAATTGCCCGTAAGCTTTTTTACAGCTTTTTTACTGCTGCTGTCAGCTTTGACCGCAGAGGAGTTTGACGAGCTGTCGGAAATTTTCTTCGGGCTGTCAGCTTTTGAACTGCACGATGTAGATATTCCCAGAATGATCAAAAGCAGTATGGCAAGAGCCGCTGCAATATTCTTGTATTTATAACGTTTTACTTTTGGCACTTAACATCACCTTCCTGTATAACATACACCTAAATTATAACACATTTTTCGTAATAAGTGAACCATATGCCACTGTAGTGTCGGCACTTTTGTTATATCAGACAAATGTTTTGTGGGCGTTTTATGCAACAAGCACAAACAAAATAAGGGCTGTACCGCAAAACAGTACAGCCCTTAGCAATAAATATTTTGTTAGTTTCTTACATAGTCAACAACAGACTTTATGAATGCACGTCCCTCAGGTGACTTGGAAAGCTTATCAAAATCGCATGAGCAAACTACCACCTTGCCGCCGTCCTTTTCATACTCGTAGAGGAGCGAAAGATCGTGGTTGCGGTCAAAGTTGTCGATAGTTCTGACAATGACCTTTTTCTCGCCCTTAAAGTCGTCAAGAATAACCGAGCGTGAGTTCTGGACTATCTCCCACCACTGAGGCGTTGAGTATTTCTCACCTGCGAAGCCTGCAAGAGCAGGGTGTTCGGTGTCGATAAGAAGTCCCATTGTGCCAACAGGGTCAGGTTTCTTCATCATCTGTGAGATGATACAGAACATATGATAGCACCAGAAGTCCTGACAGTAGAAGCCCTCAATAGAATTTTCAAGCTTTGAGAGGTCAGGCACGATAAGCACTGTCTTGCCCTGTTTCAGCAGACTTTCAGCTTCGTCATTTACCTCGTTAAAAATATATGTGCCACTTATATCTGTCTTTTCAACTGCAGGTATCACCCAAAGGTCATAGTGATTGTGTATATCAGTACCCTCAATTTCAAGTGCAAGCACAGCCTTTGTGTTCTTTGTTACCTGTGGGAGAGTAAACTCTACATCGCAAATGTCAGTGTAGTTGCCTTCTGCAACAAAATTCTTTTCGACCTTGCCAATGACATCACCGTTTTCAAGAGTGAGAGTGCAAATAAGCTTGCCGTCTTTAAGGTCAGGTCTGTAATTGCAAAGCTCTGTGTGCGCCTTGAAACTGCTGACAGCTTCAAGAACATAGCTGTCAAAACGTGCCATTACAACAGCGTCATTGCAGAACTCTCTCCACTCGCTGTCTGTGATAAGTCCCTTGCTGTCCATGAATGCGTCAAGTACACCCACAAGGGCAGTACCCTGACCGCTGAAATCCTGAATATCGAGTATCTGGAAACCGCCAAGAAGTCTTGAACGGAAAACAGCCTCCATTTCTTCCTTATAGCACTGCACAGCAAGCTTGCCTGAGCATTTAAAATAATCCTCAGCCAGCGGAAGCAGACCCTTTTCTTCAAGTCTTTCTCTGAATACCTCAAAGTTTCTTGCTTTAAGCGAACCTGTGTATTTCTCTATCTCCTTGAAGTTCGGATAAGTTTCATACTGACCTATTTCATGAGTAACGATAGGCACTTCAGGGATAAAATCTGCGTCAGCTTCGCTTGCCTTGACAGTTTTCATGGTCGTGCCGTACTGTATCTGAACAGTACCGTCCTCTGAAATTTCCGTGGAGCTAGCCTGCTTCTTAGGTCTTATAATGCTGTCATAATCGTGATTTGCCGCAGGCTTGTCAGTCTGAATATGACCGAGAGGAGCGTCACACATAGCGTATGAGCCTCTTATAAGCCTGTCGTTTGCAAGTCTTACGCCTACAAAGAAATCGTCATTTTCTATAACGTTAGAGAACCACTGGAAATTGTTTGAACCTTGTGTGTAAAGGTGTCTGTTGTCAAATTTCTTGTAGCCGCCTATGATATCGTTGAGTATCTTCTTTGAGCCCCAAAGCTCGTTGCCCATTGACATCATGCAGTAGGAAGGGTGATTGCCGAAGAATTTCAGCATATTGAAGCCCTCTTCAACGAGGAAATCCTGCTCCTCCTGATTGTGGTTTTCCTCGCCCTCTTCTGTGATAGTTCCCCAGAAAGGAAGCTGTGGCTCCATATAAATTCCAAGCATATCCGCGGCGATAAACGCAGACTCAGGGGGACAGCAGGTGTGATAACGATAGTGGTTCATGCCGTATGACTTTGATATCTTCATTACCCTCAGCCACTCGTCAAGGTCGGTAGGGGCAAAGGCTGTCTTAGGGAATATCATGCCGTCATGCTTTCCTCTGAGAAAGGTTTTTTCGCCGTTTATGGTGAACTTTCCGCTCTCTGTCTTGAATTCACGCATACCGATGATATGCTCGCTCATGTCGCCGTCGATATCTATTCTCAGCTTGTAGAGATTAGGCTCATGTTCGCTCCAAAGCAGGCAATCGTCGCCCATTTTGTATAAAGCGTCAAGCTTGCCGTTTGTGTATTCAAAGCTCTGTATCTCAGGTGTATGGTTCTTTTCGCTGTTGAAACTCTCAGCGCTTATGACAGCTTTTCCGCTTTTTCCGCCTGTTATTTCAGCAGTTACCTTTACTGTCTTGCTGTGGATATCGCACCAAAGCATAACATTTTCAGCGTGGGCGTTTTTGTAGCCTATAAGTTCAATGCGTCCTGTGATACCATTCCAGTTGGTTTGAGTGTCGGGTGAAGTAAGGTGTCCGCCCTTGGTTTTGTAGCCAACATTTGAAACGCAGATAGTCATTTCATGTATGCCGGTGCCGATATACTCGTTCAGGTCATAGATGTGCGGAGTGCAAAGGCTCTCCTGCCTGCCTATCTTTTTGCCGTCTATATAAAGTTCAGTTATTCTTGTTCTTTCAAGATAAAGTTTAAGATTTTCACATTGCAGAGCAGAGAAGTCAACGTTTTTTCTGAACCATGCAAAGCCCTCAAATTTATATGTGTCTGTAAGAAAGCCTGTTTCTCTCTTAGTATTGTATTCGCCTTTTTTAGCATTGGAAGTAGTGTTCGGAAGGTTTATTGTATCATCAAAAACAAGGTCAGTACCCTTACATTCCTTATCAAGACACAGCAGCCACTCGCCGCTGAGGTCAAGCTTGTTTATCATTAAGCAACGATCCTTTCAAGTTCAAATTTTCAATATTATCATTATAGCATATGCCCTTACCCTTTTCAACCGTAATCCTTTGATTTAACCAAAATGCTATAAAATTTTGTTGTTTTTAACAATAAAATATGATACAATAAGATTAAAAGAAATCTGCCAACTGGAGGTGCAGGAAAAATGCTTGAAAATACAGACAGAAAGCTGTTGTGGCTGTGGCTCGATGTTGCGTTCGGACCTGCGGACAAGCGTTTGTGGGACGTTATGTCATATTATGACAGTGTTGAAGAAATGTGCGATGATCTATTGTCACTGCGCTGTGGATATGTTACTCAGCAGGAGGCTGAAAAGATAGCCTGCTGTACGTTCTTTCAGGCGAAACAGGTGGCTGAATACTGCGAGAAAAAGGGTATATATATCCTTACCCCTGACGATCCTCTTTATCCTGAACGGTTGAAACAGATAGAATGTCCACCTGCTGTGCTTTTCTGCCGTGGCGATGTAAGCTGTCTGTCTATTGAAAAGAGCGTTGCCATTATCGGCACTAGAGAACCAAGCGATTATTCTGTAGCCGTGGCGGAGGAGTTTTCAAGCTTTCTTGCAGAGCGAGGAATAAATATCATAAGCGGATTTGCTATGGGTATCGACACTGCCGCACACCGCAGTGCGATGCGTGCAGGTGGAAGCACGGTGGCTGTTATGGGCTGTGGGCTAGAATATGATTATCCTCGTGGCAGAACGGGCTTCAAGCGTGAGATAGCAACACATGGGGTAGCTATATCGGAATTTTTCCCGCAGGCAAGACCTGTTCCTGAGAATTTTCGTATAAGAAACCGCATTGTTTCGGCACTTTCACATTGCGTTCTTGTGGTTGAAGCAGGAATACGCAGCGGCACGCTGAATACTGTAAATCATGCTTTATCCCAGAATAAAGACGTTTTTGTTATACCGCCTCATGACATTTTCAGCGAGAAATACGCAGGACAGTGTGCGCTTCTCCGTGACGGAGCGGTAGAAGCTTATTCTCCAAAAGATATCCTCTATTTTCTCAATAAAGCCAAAATGTAGAACTACACTTAGTTAGTGTTTAATATCATACCTGTACCAAATCAACGATATCTATGTTAGTTGTAGGGGAGCGGCTCAATTTCTGTTTCGCAGAAATGCGGCGTGCCGATCATTCGTTTTTTACACTCTAAATGAAAAAGGCTGCGACTTTTTGCCGCAGCCTTTTGTGATATCTGAAATTACTTTGAAAGTGGGCTTTCTCTGTAGATGATGTCCTCTCTCTTTGGTCCGTTTGAAACCATTGTGATAGGGAAGCCGATATGCTTTTCAACGAAGTCGATATACTTCTTGCAGTTCTCAGGGAGATCTTCATACTTCTTGATGCCCCTGATGTCTGACTTCCAGCCGTCGAGAACTTCGATAACAGGCTTTGCCTTTTCGAGCTTTCTTGTTGTAGGGAAGTCTGTTGTTACCTCGCCGTCTATCTCATAGCCTACACATACAGGTATCTTGTCAAGATAGCCGAGAACGTCAACTACTGTGAAAGCAACGTCTGTTGTGCCTTGGATACGGCAGCCATACTTAGTTGCAACGCAGTCGAACCAACCCATTCTTCTAGGTCTGCCTGTTGTTGCACCAAACTCTCCGCCGTCGCCGCCTCTCCTTCTCAGCTCGTCAGCCTCGTCGCCGAATATCTCAGAAACGAATGCGCCTGCGCCTACTGCGGAAGAATAAGCCTTAACAACAGTTACGATAGTCTTTATCTCATAAGGAGGTATACCTGCACCGATAGCACCGTATGCTGCCAGTGTAGATGAAGATGTTACCATTGGGTAGATACCGTGGTCAGGATCCTTCAGTGAGCCAAGCTGACCCTCGAGAAGAACGTTCTTGCCCTCTTTGATAGCGTTCCAAAGGAATGCAGATACGTCGCAAACGTATGGTGCTACCATTTCTTTGTACTCCATAAGAGTATTGAAAAGCTCATCAGCGTCGATAGGAGGCTTGTGATAGAGATGTTCAAGAAGAATGTTCTTCGTTTCAAGAACTCTCTTGATCTTTGTCTTGAGAGCTTCTTCGTCGAACAGCTCCTGTACCTGGAAACCTATCTTTGCATATTTATCAGAATAGAAAGGTGCGATACCCGATTTTGTTGAGCCAAAGCTTGCCTTTCCGAGTCTTTCTTCTTCGTACTGATCGAACAAAACGTGATATGGCATTACCATCTGCGCTCTGTCGGAAATAAGTATCTTAGGCATTGGAACGCCTTCGGAAGTTACCTTTTTAAGCTCATTGAAAAATACAGGGATATTAAGTGCAACACCGTTGCCGATAATATTTGTTGTGTGATCATAGAATACGCCGGAAGGCAAAGTGTGCAAAGCGAACTTTCCGTAGTGATTTACAATAGTATGTCCTGCGTTAGCACCGCCCTGAAATCTTACTACTATATCAGACTTTTCAGCAAGCATATCGGTAAGCTTGCCCTTACCCTCGTCGCCCCAGTTTGCGCCGACAATCGCTCTAACCATTTAATTTTATCCTCCTTGCCATAAAACAGCAAAATTAGTAGCAGATATTTATTAAAATCAACACTGCCACTAGGATATTATAGCACAAAACATTCTATATGTAAAGGCACTTTTAAACATTTAACACTTTTATAACATTTAGCGTGCTACCATACTGCTGTGATAAAGAATAAAAAGTTTTAATATATCTTGCAAAAATCAGATTTGTGTATTATAATATAGTGTAACGGCTCGTGCTGTGAGATAACAAAATAAAATACGAGGGGATAACGATGACAAAAAGAAAACAATGTGCGGCTCTTGCACTTGCATTGACGCTGACAATTTCTATGTTCGGCTGTGAAAAAGACAAAGACACAACACAGTCGTCTGCGGTGTCGCAGATAAAGACAAGCGACTCAGCTCAACCAAGCAATGTGAAGGTCAAGGAATACAAATTTCCGGAGTTTCTGAATAAAATAAAAAGCCTTGACGAGCTTTCACGAAAGCTTTATACAAGCTTTGACAGCACTCAGTATGTTGCCGAGGTTGAGGAGCAGCCTTTTGAGGAATATAAATGTGAAAAGCTTCTTGCAGATCTTTTCTTCACTTATCGTGACGGCAGAGCAGTTGGACTTCTTGACAAGTCGGGAAACGTTGTGCTTGAAGCTGATGAGTACACTGATATAACTGTGGTGAGCAATGGCATTCTACAGCTTTCATATGATAAAGAACTTAACGCTCCTATGCAGTATATGAAATATGACAGCGACGGAAATTTAAGCGGCTATGAGCATAAGAAATTCTCCGCTGACAGCCTTTATACATATCAGTCGCAGGCTGATGACAGCGGCACGAACACTGTTTATTCGCTTATGCTTCCTGACGGTAAAAATGTTGTGTCATCAGACGGCTCGGATAAGTGGGATTCTGTGGAGAAGATATCAGCCGACAGTATATCTACAAATAAGGCGTACAAAGGCTGCTGCAAGCTCACAAAGAATGGCGGCATATACTATGCTTGCTTTGATGACTTTTATAATTACGATATCTACGAGTGCGCATATGCAAAGGTTTGTGTGAAAGTAGGCGGAGAATACGGAGAATGCTATCTTGCCGATCATGATGATTACACCGAGCTTGTGAAAATGATAGACAGCTTCGGCAACGCTTCATACAGGACGGCTCCGTCTAAAGATCCGGGACTTGATTTTATACAGATAACTCTGGGACTTAAAGAGAACACCAAAACAGAGATAACTATTTCTTCTGACGGCTATTGCCTGACGGACACCATAGAAGCTGCTGAGGGTGAGGCTGTGAACAAGTATTTCTCCTATCTTGACAAGGAAGATTTCGCAGATCTTATACTTTGGTGTGAACAGGTGCTTGCTGAGGAGTATCAAAAATAGATTTAAACTTTTTATAAATAATTTGCAGGATAGCGTAAATTTCCTGCAAAATTGTTTTTTTTAGCCCTTGCAAGTTGTTGACATTAGGTAGAACTTGTGCTATTATATTAAAGGTGTGGCGGTTTTCCTGCATATTTTCAATGAACACTGCAAATACTTCTCTTGTGACGAAAGTTACTAATGAAGAACGGGAGGTATCTGAGTGTCTGAACAAGAAGAAAATGTAGAGAGCGAAAAGCTTGCTGAGGATATAAGGCAGATAAAGGAAATGGGTTCTGTCACATTGCCAGATGCAAAGCACGTTATACACTGCCTGAACATTATCGGTCAGGTGGAGGGGCATTATATTTTGCCTGCACAAAACAAGACCACCAAGTATGAGCATATCATACCTGCCCTTGTTGCTATCGAACAGGATAGGAGCATTGAGGGGCTTGTGATAATCCTCAACACTGTGGGCGGAGATGTGGAAGCAGGACTTGCCATTGCAGAGCTTATTGCTAGTATGAAAACGCCTACTGTGTCAATGGTTGTGGGCGGAGGTCACTCCATAGGCGTGCCGTTGGCGGTGTGTGCGAAAAAGTCATTTATAGTGCCAAGCGCCACAATGACCATACACCCTGTTAGAATGAACGGGCTTGTGTTGGGAGTACCCCAGACGCTTTCTTATTTTGACAAAATGCAGGAAAGGATAGTTCGCTTTGTGTGCGATAATTCAGCCATAAAGCCTGAGCGTTTCCGTGAGCTTATGATGTCAACGGGCGAGCTTGTAATGGACGTTGGTTCTGTTATCGACGGAGAGCAGGCTGTAAAAGAGGGGCTTATCGACAGGCTCGGAGGGCTTTCCGAGGCGATAGACTGCCTTTATGATATGATAGAAAACAGTTCTGAAAAGGAGAAAGCTGAAAATGTTTCAGACAATAATCGACCTTTATGACGTATTCAGGACTGACGTAGATATCGGAGAAGAGTTTGAGGATGATGATACTGCTGTGGACACAGATCCGGCACATTATCTCAGCCGTGACGGCTTTTATCTCTGACAAACAACAAAATTTCGGAGGACAGCAATGGGTATCATCAATGCGATTTTTCAGGCTATAATTCAGGGCTTGACGGAGTTTCTTCCAGTTTCAAGTTCAGGACATCTTTCACTGTATCAGCATTTTACAGGAAACAGCGGTGAGGGAGCTTTGTTTTTCTCGGCGATACTTCACCTTGGCACGCTGGTAGCAGTATTTGTGGCTTTCAGGAAGACAATATGGGATATGATAAAAGAGCTTGGCGTTATGATAAAGGATATTTTTACAGGCAAGTTCACTCTTAAAAATATGAATCCTCCAAGGCGTATGATAGTTATGATAATAGTTTCCTGCTTCTGCCTTGTACCGTTCCTGCCATTTAAGGGCTGGTTTGAGGGCATTGCAGAGGATTCAAGCATTTTCGCAGAGGGTCTTTGTTTCCTTTATACATCGGCAATACTTTTTATGTCAGACCGCTGTGTAAAGGGTAAAAAGACTCAGGGCGATATAGCTTATAAGGACGCAATAACGGTCGGACTTTTTCAGGGAGTTGCACTGCTGCCCGGCGTTTCAAGATCAGGCTCGACTATCTCAGCAGGACTTTTCTCAGGCATGACCAGAGAAACATCTGTAAAGTATTCTTTCATTCTGGGCATACCTGTTATACTTATGAGCTGTCTGCTTGAAGTCAAGGACGCAGTATCAACACATACTGATATAGATTGGGTCAGCTGTGCCGTTGGATTTGTAGTTGCCGCATTTGTGGGACTTTGTGCTATCAAGCTTGTAAACTGGCTCGTTAAAACGGATAAATTCAAGGTGTTTGCTTATTATACCCTTGTGCTTGGCGTCATAGTCCTTGTTATCTCATTTATCGAGATGTGCATGGGTCACCCTATATCCTTTGCAAAGTAATGACATAAGATAATACAGTTTCTGTGAAAAAGCTTGAAATTCTGTTTTCAGGCTTTTTTGTGGGTTATAAAGGCAAATAACATTTTGCCTTTATTTGCTTAAATAAGACAAATACCGAAAGGAATGGTAAAATAAATGGCAGCTCAAAAGAAAGGCTCGAAGCCTGCACCAAAGCAGACAGCGGCAAAGAAAAAGCCCGCACAAAAGCCTGCGCAAGCTGCAAAAAAGAATACAAAACAGCAAAAGCCTCAGAGCAAGCCGCCACAGTCAAATTCCATGACAGCAGTGAGAGAAAGAGAGAACAGACGCTTCTGGTCTTACATACTTTTCTTTTTCGGCATACTTGAGCTGCTTATCACGTTCGTGGAGGGGGACGGCTTGTGGAAATGGCTCCATGAGCTGAACCGAGGACTTTTCGGCGTGACAGTATTTCTGTTTGCACCTATGATCATCTATGTTGCCCTTATGATAGCTTCAGATGTGACACATAACAAGGTCATAGCGAAGGTGGTGGAGGGAAGCGTTCTTATGCTTCTTATAAGCGGCATGGCTCAGATAATCCAAGTGGGCTCTGTGGACGGAAGTTCGTTCTGGCTCAAACTTGTGGGGCTTTTCAATGACGGAAAACAGCTCCGTGGCGGCGGACTTGCAAGCGCATTGCTTGGCTGGCCTTTGCTTTCGCTTTTCCAGAGAGTTGGCGCAGGTATCGTTATCGTGCTTGTGGCGTTCACTTTTATAATGCTGCTTACAAATGTTACGCTTCCGCAGCTTCTAAAAGCGATTTCAAAGCCTTTTGTAAAGAGCTATGAAGCGGTGAACGAGGAGCGTATCGAGCGTGCGGCTCAGCCTCCGAAGCCTCCAAGAGAGAAGAAAGAGCCAAGGCGTAATGGTAGGGTTGATATTGCAAAGTTCTATCCTGATGATGGCCCTGACACTGCGGCGGAAGCCTTTGTGCCTGTTGCAGAGGCGGAAGAAGCTACCGACAAGGTGGACGCTTCAAAGATAGATATGCCGGTCCACCCTGTGAAAGCTCCTGTGATAACACATGAAAAGCTTGAAGAAACGGCTAAGACTACCGATAATGAGGAGCTTAAAAAGATAATAGAAAACGCCATAGGCGACAGCAGAGAAGAAAAGAAGTCCAAGGACGAGCCTGTTAAGCCACCAGTAGTGAATGTTGATAAGAACGGTCAGACAACGTTCTTTGAGAAAGATAATAAAATATCTGCTTACGTTTATCCGCCTGTGGATATACTCAAATATGCTAAAAATCCTGTGGCTTCCGAGATAGTCCAGCAGGAGATACAAGAGAAATCTGCGAAGCTTGTGGAAACGCTTGAAACATATGGCGCTAAAACAAGGATCGTGGGCATACACAGAGGTCCGTCCGTTACAAGATATGAGCTTCAGCCTGCAGCAGGCGTAAGAGTGTCGAAGATAACGGGTCTTGCAGATGATATCGCACTTAACCTCGCGGCAATGAGCGTTCGTATCGAAGCTCCTGTGCCGGGCAAGGCGTGCATAGGCATAGAAGTGCCGAACGATCATAGAGATACGGTTTCTCTCCGTGAGCTTATTGACAGCGAGGAATACAGAAAGGCAAAGGGCAAGCTTACCTTTGCAGTGGGCAAGGATATCGAGGGTAATATCATTATCGGCGATATCGCCAAAATGCCGCATATGCTCGTTGCAGGTACAACAGGTTCAGGTAAGTCTGTTTTTACAAACTCTATCATACTTTCTATACTTTACCATGCGTCGCCTGACGAAGTAAAGCTTATTCTTATCGACCCTAAGAAAGTCGAGTTTCCTATTTATAATAAGATACCTCATTTGCTTATCCCTGTTGTTACCGAGCCTTTAAAGGCGGCTGGTGCGCTTGGCTGGGCGGTAAATGAAATGAACAAGCGTTATCTTATGTTCGAGGCGAACAATGTAAAGAACTTGCAGGAGTTTAATGACATGGTTCTTGAAGAACGCAATAAGCCTGCCGAGGAGCAGGACGAAGTCCGTGCAAAGATCGACCTGCTGCCGCAGATAGTTATTGTGGTCGATGAGTTCGCCGATCTTATGATGGCTGCGAGAAGCGAGGTAGAGGACTCGGTTTTAAGACTTGCACAGCTCGCTCGTGCGGCAGGAATACATATGATAATCGCAACACAGTCCCCTAGGGCGGACGTGTTGACAGGACTTATCAAGTCAAATATCCCATCGAGAGTTTCTCTCAGTGTATCCAGCAACGTTGACTCACGAGTTATACTTGATGAAAGCGGTGCAGAGAAGCTTCTTGGAAACGGTGACCTGCTTTATAAGCCTGTTGGCGTTAAAAAGCCTATAAGAATGCAGAGCGGTTATGCAGCGACTTCTGAGATAAGAGAGGTTGTAAACTTCCTCAAGAACGAGCATACCGCAGAATACAGCGACGAAGTTATCGCAGAGGTGGAGGAGAATACTCCACAGCCAAAGGACAGCGGTTCGGCAGGCAGCGATAATGTTTCCGTAAATCCTGATGATGACCTTGTAAATCAGGCAATATCCATAATCGTGCAGACAAATAACGCTTCCACTGCGTTCTTGCAGAGAAAGCTAAAGCTCGGTTTCCCTAGAGCCGCCCGTATCATGGACGAGATAGAGGAAATGGGCATAATAGGACCACAGGAAGGCTCTAAGGCACGAAAGATAAACATAACAAAAGAAGAATGGGCTGAAATGCAGGCAAGAAGATAGCTCAGGCGGAAAGGGATAACATGGCAGGCAGATCTGTGAAAAAGAAAAATTCGACAGCACCGCTTAAAAAGGCGGTAACGCTCATAGCGGTTTTTGTGGTGCTGCTTTTTACAGTGCTTGACCTGACGGGGTTAGTTTCTTTCGACAGCTTGCTTATCAAGGCAGGCGTTGAGGACAAGCCGGCGGAACACGCTCAGACAGAGGTGCATTTTATCGATGTTGGTCAGGGCGACAGCACCCTTGTGATATCACAAGGGGAGGCTATGCTCATTGACAGCGGCGATAAAGATGACAGTAATAAAATAGAAAAATATCTTGAAAAGCAGGGAGTGACAGAGTTAAAATATCTCATTGCCACCCACCCTCACGCTGACCATATTGGTGAAATGAGCGAGATAATAGACCAGTTTCAGGTGGATAAATTCATTATGCCGAAAGTCAAGGCTGATATGACGCCCACCACAACGATATATGAGAAAATGCTCAAAAGCATAAAGGCAAAGGGCTTGAAGATAACACAGGCAAAGCCTATGGAATTTGAGCTTGGAAGCTGTAAGGTGGAGCTTTTCACACCAAAAAAGGATTATGATGATCTTAATAACTATTCCACCCTTGTGAAGATAACAGACGGTGAGAACAGCTTTCTTATCACGGGGGATTGCGAGACCACTGAGGAGAAAGATATACTTTCTCAGGGTTATGACGTTTCCGCAAAGGTGCTTAAAGCAGGTCATCACGGCAGTTCCACTTCTTCGGGGGTCGATTTTCTTAACAAGGTCATGCCGAGATATGCTGTTATATCCTGCGGCAAGGGCAACAAGTATGGTCACCCACACGAGGAAACTGTCACAAGGCTGAAAAAATATGCTTCCCATTTGTATGTCACTGCAGATGTGGGAACGATAGTTTTCAGCTCAGATGGCGAGGGGCTGAGCGTTTTTGCTGAAAAGGGAGAAAAGTGATATGGAAGAGATTCTTATAGTTGACAGGATAGAAAACGGCTATGCCGTGTGCGAAACTGAGCAGGGAGAAAAAAAGGATATACCGCTTTCTGAAACAAAAGACGTTCACGAGGGTGACGTGCTTATCTTAAAGGACTGCGTTTATATCCCAGATAAGGACAAAACAGAAGCAAGAAGAAAAAGGATACTCGCCCTACAGGAAGACCTGTGGGCTTGATTATATGCTGAGAGGTATAGATAGAAATGGAAAAAGATTTATTTACGCTTATCAATGAAAAGCTTTCAGGCTTATCAAAGGGACACAAGCTTATTGCGAACTACATTCTCTCCCACTATGACAAAGCGGCTTTTATGACGGCTCAGAAGCTTGGAAAAACCGTGGGCGTCAGCGAATCAACGGTGGTGAGATTTGCCTCAGAGCTTGGCTATGACGGCTATCCTGCCCTTCAAAAAGGTTTGCAGGAGCTTATGAGAAACAAGCTTACAACTGTTCAGAGAATAGAGGTCACTTCCGACCTTATGAGCAGTGACAACGTGCTTGAAAGGGTGCTCAACCTCGACATCGACAAGATAAGGCGTACTTTGGAGGAAACTTCAAAGGAGGACTTTAACAATGCCGTTGACACTATCGTATCCTGCAATACCCTTTACATAATGGGTACGAGAAGTGCAGCTTCTATCGCTTCATTCCTTGCTTATTATCTGGGACTTATTTTCCCTCATGTAAAACTCGTTCAGAGTACGACTACTTCCGAGCTTTTTGAAAAGATAATGAGAATAGATGAAAAGGACGCCATGATAGGCATATCTTTCCCAAGATATTCAAAGCAGACCGTCAAGGCACTTAAATATGCAAAGAGCAACGGTGCGAACGTTATAGCTATAACAGACTCAAAGGCTTCGCCTATCGCAAAGTATGCAGACAGTCTGCTTCTTGCAAGAAGCGATATGGCTTCATTCGTTGACTCTCTCGTTGCACCGCTGAGCCTTATAAATGCACTTATTGTTGCGGTATCCATAAGAAATATAGACAGAGTGTCCCAGACCTTTGAACGTCTTGAAAAGGTTTGGGCTGAGTATGACGTTTACGCAAAAAGCGAGGAAGATACACAGTGAGAAGATTTGACGCAGTTATAGCAGGCGCAGGTGCGGCAGGAATGTTCTGCGCAGTTCAGCTTGGCTGGCGTGGAAAGAGCGTTGCTGTTATCGAGCATAGTGGCTGTCAGGGCAGAAAACTCATGATAACAGGCAAGGGCAGGTGTAACGTCACAAACAACTGTACCGCTGACACTGTTATGAAAAATATCCCACGAAACAGCAAGTTCATGTATTCTGCACTGAGCAGATTTGCACCTGAGGACGTTATGAGCTTTTTTGAGTGCCTTGGGGTGGAGCTTAAAACAGAGCGTGGCAACAGGGTTTTCCCTGTGAGCGACAACGCAAAGGATATCGTAAAAGCACTTGTGAAAGCCTGCGAGGACAGTGGTGTTCAGTTTATCGACGATGAGGTAAAAGAGCTTATCATAAAGGACGGCAGAGCAGAGGGCTTTAAATGCGAGCATGGAGATTATTACGCAGACAGCGTTATCGTTGCAACTGGCGGAAAGTCCTATCCACGGACAGGCTCAACAGGCGACGGCTATAGGCTGGCAAAGTCTGTGGGGCATAAGGTCACGGCAATAACTCCGTCACTTTGCCCTGTAGTCACTTATGAGCGTGAGGAATGTGCTTCTGCAATGGGGCTTTCCCTTAGAAACTGCACCTTGACGCTTCGTGAAGAGGACAGAGATAAGCCGCTTTTCCACGAGCTTGGGGAAATGCTTTTCACACACTTTGGTCTGAGCGGACCGCTTGTACTTTCGGCTTCGGCTCACCTTGGTGATATGAACAAGTCAAGGTATTATATGGATATCGACCTTAAACCTGCACTGAGCCATGAACAGCTTGACAGCAGGATACTTCGTGATTTCGGAGATTTTCCAAACAGAGATTTTCAGAACTCACTGGGCAAGCTGCTGCCTTCAAAGATAATACCACTTATAATAAAAAGGTGTGGCATCGATCCTGAAAAAAAGGTCAATCAGATAACCCGTGAGGAGCGTGAAAGGCTTGTTTCCACAGTGAAAAAGCTAACGTTCACGGTGAAGTGTATGCGCCCTGTAGAGGAAGCTATCATAACCCGCGGCGGAGTTGATGTTTCACAGATAGACCCACGGTCAATGGAGTCAAAGCTGTGTAAAGGACTTTACTTTATCGGTGAGGTGCTTGACGTTGACGCTTATACAGGGGGCTTTAATTTGCAGATAGCGTTTTCCACGGCGTATAGCTGTGCGGATAAAATAGGATAAGGAGATTTTGATATGGGAATAAACGTGGCTCTCGACGGACCTTCCGGAGCAGGAAAGTCCACTATCGCAAAGGCGGTAGCGAAAAAGCTTGAATATGTATATGTAGACACAGGTGCGATGTACCGCTCTATAGCTTATTATGTTATAAGCAAGGGTGCAGACCTTTCTGACCCTGAGCAGATAAAACCCCTTCTTGGTGATATATCTATAAAGCTTTGCTACACAGAAGCAGGGCAGAGAGTAATGCTCAATGATGAGGACGTTTCAGACAAAATAAGAACGCCTGAGATATCCATGGGTGCGTCAAAGGTGTCTGCCATACCTGAGGTAAGAGAATTTCTGCTTGAACTTCAGAAGAATATCGCAAAAGAAAACAACATCATCATGGACGGCAGAGATATCGGCACTGTGGTTTTGCCAAACGCTGACGTGAAGATATTCCTCACAGCTGCTCCAGAGGCAAGAGCAGAAAGACGTTTCAAGGAGCTTCAGGAAAAGGGCGACAATTCTACATATGACGAGGTATTGCAGGATATAATCCAGCGTGACTATAACGATACACACAGAGAGATAGCACCGCTGAAAAAGGCTGATGACGCTGTTGAGGTGGACTCTACTGAACTGACGCTTGAAGAGTCTGTTGAGGCTATCTACAAGGTAATAACCGACAAGACTAAAAAAAAAGAGCGTAAGATAAAAGAGATAATGCCTGTCAGACCTGTGAAAAAAGAACACAGGCTTGGTCATTTCCATATGTTTTGGTACACAGTGCTGAGATATATCGTTATGGGACTTTATCATCTGTATTTTAACATCACTTTCGAGGGTACGGAAAATATCCCAAAGGACGGCGGGAATATATTCGCTTCAAATCACAGAAGCTATCAGGACCCTGTTTTTATCGCACTGCCAACAAGAGTGCCACTTTCTTATATGGCTAAGGAGGAGCTTTTTCATCAGAATGTGTTCTTCACTCTGCTTATAAAAGCGTTCGGAGCATTCCCTGTCACAAGAGGAAAGGGCGACACTCAGGTCATAGATACATCTATCGAAAAGCTTGAAAAGGGCAGAAACCTTGTCATCTTCCCTGAGGGAACACGTTCAAAGGACGGCAAGGTAGGAAAGGGCAAAACAGGCGTTGCATTGGTGGCGGCTGTGGCTCAGGTGTCTGTGGTCCCTGTTGGTATCAATTTCGAGGGCAAGCTCAAATTCAGAAAGCGTGTAGTTGTAAGATTCGGCAAGCCTATAGTGCCTGGCGAGATAGGCGTTACAGCCACAGACCCTCATTCGCTTAAGACTATCAAGAACGAGATAATGAAAAATATCACGGAGTTGGTACATTAAATGTTAACAAAGTGTAAAATTTGCGTTGCAAAGACCGCAGGTTTCTGTTTTGGTGTAGACAGAGCCGTAAAAATAGTGTATAATGAATTAGATAACCGAAATAATGTTGTAACGTTAGGCCCAATCATTCACAATCCAAACGTAGTTTCTGACCTTGAAGCAAAAGGAGTTTACTCCACCGATGTGGATAAGGTCACGAAAGACCAGACAGTTGTTATCAGATCCCACGGTGTTGGACTGGACGTGTATGAAAAGCTTGCAAAGGTAGGTGCAGAAGTAATTGACGCTACCTGTCCCTTTGTGGCAAGGATACACAAGATAGCAGCCGAAAAATCGGGCGAGGGATACGTTATTCTTATCGCAGGTGATGAGGTTCACCCTGAAATAATGGGTATAAGAGGTCATTGCAGCGGAGAGAGTTATGTGTTCAGTTCATGTGACGATTTTGAAAATTTGGTGAAAGAGAAAGATTTTTCGTCAAAAAAGGTTGCAATTCTGGCTCAGACAACGTATAATAAGAATATGTGGAGAAAGTGCGAAGAGCTTTTTGAGAGGTATCTGCCTGAGGCTGTGGTGTATAACACCATATGCAGTGCCACTTCTGAAAGACAGAAGGAGGCGGCGGAGCTTGCGAAGGCTGCCGACATAATGATAATAGTCGGAGGGCTGCACAGCTCCAATACTCACAAGCTTAAAGCCATATGCGATGAATATTGCAAATGTTGGCTTGTGGAGGACGCCGAAGGACTGAGGGCATGTGATATTGACTTATCAGGTGCAAAATTTATCGGGATTTCTGCTGGTGCATCGACGCCGGCTTATATAATCAAGGAGGTACAACAGACCATGAGTGAAATGTTGAACAATGTTGACGAAGAATTTAATTTTGAGGAGGAACTGGAAAAGACTCTGAAAAAAATACATACAGGAATGAAGGTTGAGGGCATTGTCACCGATATCAATAACGGTGAAGTAGCCGTAGATATCGGAACAAAGCACACAGGCTATATTCCTGCATCTGAACTTACAGATGATCCTACTAAGAAGCCAGAGGATATCGTAAAGGTAGGCGACAAGATCGATCTGATCGTTCTTAAGACAAATGACCAGGAGGGTATCGTTACACTTTCTAAGAAGAAGGTTGACGCAGTTCTTGGTTTCCAGAAGATAGTTGAGGCTAAGGAGGCTGACGCTACACTTACAGGTACAGTTACAAACGTTGTTAAGGGCGGTGTACTCGTATCAGCTAACGGTGTTAAGGTATTTATCCCTGCTTCACAGGCAGCTCCAAGAAGAGATTTCGATCTTAACGATCTGCTCAAGCAGTCAGTAAGCTTCAAGATCCTTGAGGTAAACGAGGCTAAGCAGAGAGCAGTTGGTTCTATCCGTGCAGTAGCAAGAGAGGAAAGAGCAGCAGCTCAGGCTAAGTTCTTTGAGACAGCTCAGATCGGTTCTGAGGTAGAGGGTACAGTTAAGTCTATCACAGATTACGGCGTATTCGTAGATCTCGGTGGTGTTGACGGTCTTATCAGAAGAATGGATCTTTCTTGGAACAGGATCAAGCACCCTTCAGACGTTGTTTCTGTTGGCGATAAGATCACTGTTACTATCAAGGATATCGACAGCGAAACAAAGAAGGTTTCATTGACATATAAGAAGGCTTCAGAGAATCCATGGGAGATCTTCAAGGCTAACTATGAGGTAGGTCAGGTAGTTAAGGCTACTGTTGTTTCTATCACAAGCTTTGGTGCTTTTGCACAGATCATTGATGGTATCGACGGTCTTATCCATATTTCTCAGATCGCTAACCAGAGAGTAAACAATGTTGCAGATATCCTTTCTGTAGGTCAGGTAGTTGACTGCCAGATCACAGAGATAGATCTCGACAAGAAGAGGATCAGCCTGTCTATGAGAGCTTTGCTTCCTGCTGATGACGAGGCTTCTGAGGACGCTGAATAAGCAATAAAATTCATGGGGGCGAGTGATCGCCCTCGTTTTTTATTTTCAATGAAATAACGGCAGCTTTGTTCTGTCAAAAAATCCTTAGAAAAAACTAAAGATTTACCGAAAAGACTTAACTTTTTGATTCGTATGTGGTATAATAATATCAGATCAAATAAAGACGAAAGGTTAAATTTATGGATGAAATAAAAAACACGGCAGTGAAAAAACGCAAAAAGAAAAGATCCACTAATCCTGCTGTCAGAGTTCTCAAAATATTAGGCACAGCTTTGCTGTCGATATTCCTGATACTCATTATCACCTGTTCTATATTTGCAACAGTTCTGACTATTTACGTCCTTAACTTTGCAGATACCACAACAACTATCAGCCTTGATAAGACGGAAACAAGCAACATTTCGAGATTTTTGTCTGTCAACCCTGACTATGATGAAGATGATGAGGATTCACAGGAGTATGACCTTTATTATGCTCTGAAAAACAGCAATAAGCACGTTGTATGGGCTGATCTTGAGGATATCCCTCAGTATGTTCAGGACGCTTTTGTGTACACCGAGGACGAGAGATTTTATTCTCATGACGGCGTTGACTTCAAGAGAACGTTCGCTTCATTTGTCAATGTATTCATTCCGATATACGGCGGCAGACAGATAGGTGGTTCGACTATCACTCAGCAGACTATCAAGAACATCACGGGTGATGACTCCAGAGATTCTATCCATGGTATTGAGCGTAAGATACGAGAGATCTTCCGTTCTATCAACGTGGAAAAGACCTACACAAAGGAAGATATCCTCCAAAGCTATCTTAACCTTGTGCCACTGACAACTCAGGAGTATGATATCATCGGAGTTCAGGCTGCTGCAAACTTCTATTTTGGCAAGGACGTAAAGGATCTTAACCTTGCTGAGGCAGCATCACTTGCGGGTATGACAAGCTGGCCTGCTGCAAACAACCCATATGATAATATGAAAAACAACAAGCTCAGACAGAAGTATACTCTGGATCATATGCTCGATAACGGTGCAATTTCTGAGCAGGAATATAACGAAGCCCTCAACTATGAGCTAAAAATAACAGGCGACATAACCTACACAAGCTCAACTATCTATGAGGACGAAACAAAAGATCAGGGTCCGACATCTTATTTCATGGACGCTGCTATCAATCAGACTATACAGATAATCGCTGACTATTACGGCATTTCATGGGAGGACGCTTCCGCAAGACTTTATGACGGCGGATTTACTGCATATACCACTGTTGACAGAAGTATGCAGAAGAAGGTCGAGAAGGAAATGCAGAAGCAAAGTAATTTCACCACCTATGAAATGAACAAAAAGGACGATACTCTGTGGTCAGGCTTTATCGCCATGGACTATCAGGGCAATGTTAAGGCTATCGTTGGCGGACGTGATAAGAAAAAGGAGTCGAGAGTTTATAATATTGCTACTGATGCCAAACGCTCACCAGGTTCTTGTATCAAGCCTATTGCGTCATACGCTCCAGCGCTGGATCAGGACCTTATGACATGGTCAACGCTGTTCACTGATGAGCCTATCACTATTAAGGTAAAGGGCAAGGACAAAAAGTGGCCTGTAAACTATTCGGAAACAGGCGACAGTGCAAACTGGTCTTATCAGCAGCTTACAACTGTAGAAATGCTCACAAGGTCGCTTAATACGCTTCCTGCACAGCTCATCAAAAAAATGACACCTGCTTATTCCTATAACTTCCTTAAGGAAAAGCTTGACATCACTACGCTTGCAGACTCCGACGCTGACTATTCACCAGTAACTGTCGGCGGTCTTACAAATGGTACTAAGCTTGAGGAGCTTGTAGGCGCTTATATGATATTCGGCAATGGCGGTAAGAAGTATGACGTTACCTACGTTTCAAAGGTAGAGGACGCTGACGGAAACGCTATCTATGAAAAGAGCGACGGATACAAGCAGGCTATAAGCGAATCTACCGCTTACGTTATGAACAGAATGATGCAGAATGTTATAACTCAGCAGGACGGTACCGGTAGATATGCTAAGCTAAACAATACTGACCTTGTCGGTAAGACAGGTACTTCATCTGACTGGTTTGACCTCTCATTTGTAGGCTGTACTCCTGACTACGTTTCAGGTATCTGGATAGGTTATGAAAACCCAGCCACTATCCCTACGAACGAGTATCAAAATATCGGTGCGATTTGGAAGAATGTTTTTGGCGATATCGCTGATAATGAGAAGCATAAGTCATTTGACAAGACTTTCAAAATGCCTGATACAGTTGAAAAGCTCACCTACTGCACAAAGACAGGTAAGCTTGCGTCAAATTCATGCTACAGCACGGCGACCGGATATTACAAGAAGTCCAACGAGCCTGAGTATTGCAGCGGAAATCATTAAAATTAAAGCCTCCATAACTCTATGGAGGCTTTTTTGAAAGGAAATCATTATGGAAAATAAACTGCGAATGTGCGTTCCATGCCATTTTGGGCTTGAAAGCGTGCTTGCATATGAGATAAAAAAGATAGGCGGTGAAAATCTTACCACAACTGACGGCAAGATAAGCTTTGATGGTGGCTTTGACGTGCTTGCAAAGGCAAATCTTTGGATTGCCACAGGAGAGCGTGTACTTATCGAGCTTGGCAGCTTTAGAGCAGAAAGCTTTGAACAGCTTTTTGACGGTGTTATGAATCTTCCGCTGGAGAACTTTATCGGCAGGGAAGACGCTTTCCCTGTCAAGGGCCATGCCCTTAATTCAAAGCTTCATTCTATCCCTGATTGTCAGAAGATAATCAAAAAAGCCTGCGTTAAAAGACTTGAAAAAGCCTATGGCATAAGCTATTTTGAGGAAACTGCAGCGAAACATCAGATACAGTTTGCTATCCATAAGGACATTGCGACTATCTATCTTGATACATCAGGTGTAGGACTTCACAAGCGTGGCTACAGAAGAAATTCCAACGACGCACCTATCAAGGAAACACTTGCCGCAGGTATAGTTGACCTTGCAAGAGTTCGTGCGGACTCAGTTGTGGTGGATCCTATGTGCGGTTCAGGTACATTTCTTATTGAGTCGGCATACAAGGCACTGAAAGTTGCACCTGGTCTGAGAAGAAATTTTGCGGCAGAGCAGTGGTCACAGATACCTGAAACAGCGTGGCGCAATGCAAGAGCCGAGGCTATGGACGCTATCGACAGGCAGGGTGCATTCAAGGCGTTTGGCTTTGATGTTGATGATATAGCGGTAGAGCTTACAAGAAACAACGCTAAAAAGGCAGGAGTAGGCTCAAAGCTTACAGTAAAACAGCAGGATATCTCAAAATACAGCCAGATAGAGGGTTCGATAACAATTGTTAATCCCCCATATGGCGAGCGTATGCTTGAAATAAAGGAAGCCGAGGAGCTTTATAAGAAAATGGGACAAAGACTTTGCCCGTCAAAGGAGAACCCATGCTATATAATCTCCCCACATGAGGAGTTTGAGGTGTTTTTCGGTAAAAAGGCTGACAAAAAGCGCAAGCTTTACAACGGCATGATAAAATGTAATCTGTATATGTATTTCAAGTGAGGTGCGTGGTGAGTTTGAAATTATCAGAACTTGACGGAATCGTATTCGATATGGACGGCGTTATTTTCGACAGCGAAGTAATAGGTCTTGAAAGCTGGGAGCGCCTTGGAAAGAAATATGGTCTGACCAACGTTCACGAAAATGCTATGAAGTGCATTGGCAGAAGCACTGTTGATACAATGGCTATCCTAGAAGCCGCATATGGTGACAAAGTGTCAATACCCGAACTTTATGACGAAGCAAAAGTCATTTGTGAAGATATTATCGCTGAGCGTGGTTTGCCTCTGAAAAGCGGAGCAAGGGAGTTGCTTTCTTATCTTAAAGAGCGTGATATAAAGGTAGGACTTGCTTCATCAACGTCATACAAAGGGGTTATCAAAAATCTAAAGGGAGCAGGTCTGCTTGATTATTTCCATGTGATTATTGGCGGAGATATGATAAAACATTCAAAGCCACAGCCTGAGATATATTTACTTGCCTGTGAAAAGCTGGGAGTAAGGCCTGAGAAAACTATTGCTGTAGAGGACTCTTACAATGGCATAAAGGCGGCTTACAATGCGAAGATGATACCAATAATGGTGCCAGATCTTATTGCACCGACAGATGAGATATTGTCGATGGTGTACAAGAAAATAGACAGTTTGGACGCTGTCCTTGAATTTTTTAAAGCATAAACAAAACCCCTCGGCTTATCACCGAGGGGCTTTGTTTTGAGTATGATGAAATAAATGCAATGTACCCGTCAAATCCTCCGCACCCTACTCTAAAAAAACAGACCATGCAAGGAATTTCCATCCCAGCAGGAGCGAATAGACTTTTCTTTGGCAAACCCTTACGAAAAGAAACACCGTCCTACTCTACCAAAGTAACGGTGTTTCCTTTCACTAAATCTTTGGGAGAAACCGCTTAGCCAATAGGCTTATGCAGTACCCTTTTGTCATTTTTATTATATCACAATGCTAATAAAAAGTCAAGAACTATAAGTAATCGGCTATTTCAACTTCTGTAGTGCTACAATAGATATTGGACAAAAGTTCAGAAAAAAGAAAAGAGAGATA